>ERZ772920.106-NODE-106-length-49194-cov-8.924948_pt1 | contig 49194 bp, 57 predicted proteins | sample MGYA00511469_ERZ772920 | MGnify/ENA primary metagenome ERZ772920 (study PRJEB29015, sample SAMEA2738069) | human oral metagenome | biome: human oral; feature: human-associated habitat; material: saliva | place: China | collected 2216 ... | reverse complement strand
TACAATGGGCATTAGCTTGTTAGAATGTGCATCTAGCTCTGGTAAAGAACTCTGCGATCGCATTTATGACCGTATTACCAAAGAAGCTGAACATCTGGTTAAGACCGGTGAGGACATTGAGCGTGAATTTGGTGTGCCTATCATCAATAAGCGTATCTCTGTAACACCGATTTCCTTAGTGGCTGGTGGCAGTGATTTAACATCTTACGTGCCAATTGCAGAAGCTCTTGATCGTGCTGCAAAGACTGTGGGTGTTAACTTTATCGGCGGCTTTTCTGCACTCGTTACAAAAGGTGCCACTAAGGCTGACCGTATTCTCATCGATTCTATTCCTGAAGCGTTAGCTACAACAGATATCGTTTGTAGTTCTGTTGGTGTTGGTTCTACGAAAACAGGTATCAACATGGACGCCGTACGTGAAATGGGTATTATCGTTAAAAAGACAGCTGACCTTACTAAAGATAATGATGCACTTGGTTGTGCTAAACTCGTTATTTTTTGTAATCCTGTAGAAGATAATCCATTTATGGCGGGTGCTTTCTTCGGTGTAACCGAAGGTGATAGCGCTATTTCCGTAGGTGTATCTGGCCCAGGCGTTGTAAAACATGCACTTGAAGCAGTTCGTGGGGAACCATTTGACGTTGTAGCAGAAACGATTAAACGTACTGCATTTAAAATTACACGCGTTGGTCAATTGGTAGCGCAAGAGGCTTCCCGTCGCCTTGGTAAACCATTTGGCATCATCGATTTGTCCCTGGCACCAACGCCAGCAGTAGGTGACTCCGTAGCTCATGTGCTTGAAGAAATGGGCTTATCCTCCTGTGGGTGCCATGGTACTACGGCTGCATTGGCATTATTAAATGATGCGGTGAAAAAAGGTGGCCTAATGGCATCCTCTCATGTAGGTGGTTTAAGTGGTGCTTTCATCCCAGTTTCTGAAGATGCAGGTATGATTGACGCCGTATCTTGTGGCAGTCTATCCCTTGATAAACTAGAAGCTATGACTTGTGTATGTTCCGTAGGTCTCGATATGATTGCTATTCCTGGCGACACAACAGCAGATACGATTTCTGCCATCATCGCTGACGAATCTGCTATCGGCATGATTAATAATAAAACAACAGCTGTACGCGTTATTCCAGTTCCTGGTAAAACCGTTGGCGAAGTTGTTGAGTTTGGCGGCCTTCTTGGCTATGCTCCTATTATTGAAGTAAGCCCATACAGTGCAGCTGAGTTTATTGCTCGTGGTGGTCGTATACCTGCACCTATTCGCAGCTTAACAAACTAAGTTGAAGCCTCGAATCTATTGAATTCGAGTTGTTGGAGGTGTACTTATGAGTGAGTATGTGCCTGATTATGTGTGGGCCTTTGTGTTGGCTCTCATCATAACTTTTGCACTAACCCCCTTGGTTAAGCGGTTTGCCGTTGCCGTAGGGGCCATTGATAAACCTGATGCTCGTAAAGTGCATCATGGCGCTATTCCACGCCTTGGTGGATTGGCAATTTTCCTTGGTTATATGGGGTCTGTGCTATTTAATAATAGTATTCCTCATGATCATAAATTATTCGGGTTCGTATTAGGTACTGTAATTTTAGTACTTGTTGGTATTTGGGACGATATACGACAAATCGAACCGAAAACAAAATTGATGGGGCAAATTATTGCTGCCGCAATTTTAGTAGCTTACGATATAAGGGTGGATTTTATTAATCTTCCTTGGGGTGGCGTAGTTTATTTGAAGTATTGGGCCATTCCGTTGACTATATTCTGGATTGTAGGATTTACAAACATTGTGAATCTCATCGATGGGCTTGATGGCTTGGCAGCGGGTATTTCCTTTATCGCTTGTATTGCCGTATGTGCGATGACATTACAATTAGGTCAAATTGATTTAGCTTGTATCGCATTGGCTCTTGCAGGTGCTACGGTAGGTTTCTTGCGGTACAATTTTAATCCCGCCAAGATATTCATGGGGGATACCGGTTCGATGCTCCTCGGCTATACCTTAGCAGCTATATCTGTTATGGGGGCCGTGAAAACGGCAGCTACCATTGCCTTAGTTGTTCCAGCTATCGTTCTTGGTTTACCTATATTAGATACATTGTTTGCTATCGTACGTCGTAAGATTAGTGGACGGCCTATCTTTAAGCCGGATAAAGGTCATGTACATCATCGCTTGTTGGCACAAGGATTATCCCAGAAACAAGCGGTATTGATGATGTATGCTGTTACAGCTCTTTTTGGAGGTGTTTCAGTTATCGTTGCAGAGGTTAATGCTTGGATTGGCTGTATTCTAGTCTTGGCTATCTTCCTATGCAGTATCTATGTGGCTCGCCGTCTAGGTGTTATTACACACAGTGATGCGGCGGGGCATCCATTACCAGGCCCTACAATTGAACGTAGTGATTTAGATGAAACTATTTCATTTGATCGTAAAGAATTGGCAAAAGCATTAGAGCATTCAGACGATAGCTCTAAAAAAGAGTAACCAATGTAGGGGCGCGTTGCGCCCCTTTTTTATACACTCTGTGGAGGATGAGTAAATGCTAAAAGTAATGACTATCTTTGGTACAAGACCAGAGGCGATTAAAATGGCTCCGCTTGTAAAAGCTTTAGAAGCAGCACCAGATATGGAGCCGATTGTAACTGTTACGGCTCAACATCGGGATATGCTCGACCAAGTGTTACGTTTGTTTGACATTACACCTGATTATGATTTGAATATCATGAGCCAAGGCCAAACATTGTATGATGTAACAAATCGTGCATTGATGGGGTTAAAGACCGTGTTGGAAGAAGCGAAACCTGATGTGGTACTCGTTCATGGTGACACGACGACGACCTTTGCTGGTGCGTTGGCTTCATTTTATCAAGAAATTCCTGTAGGTCATGTAGAAGCAGGCCTTCGTACAGGTGATATTTACTCTCCATTCCCAGAAGAGATGAACCGCAAATTAACAGGCTCTTTGGCAACCTATCATTTTGCGCCAACTGCTAGCTCTGAGGCGAATTTAAAACGAGAAAATATAAATATCGACCATTTATATGTAACAGGTAATACGGTAATTGATGCACTAGATACGACGGTAAAAGATAATTATGTCTTTGATGATGTCGCAATTAATGCGCTTGATCCAAATAAACGGACTGTTCTTGTTACCACACATCGTCGTGAAAATCTTGGAGAACCGATGCGCCATGTATACCAAGCCATTCGTGATTTATTGAATGATTTTGACGATATTCAAGTGGTATTCCCTGTACATAAAAATCCTAAGGTTCGTCAAGTGGTTCAAGAGGAATTAGGTGATGTTGACCGTGTTACACTCATCGATCCTCTTGATTATGAGCCATTTGCAAACTTGATGGCTAAGTCTTACTTAATTCTTACAGATTCTGGTGGGATTCAAGAGGAGGCGCCAGCTCTTGGAAAACCAGTTCTCGTATTGCGCGATACGACTGAGCGACCAGAGGCGGTTGATGCCGGTACAGTACGCCTTGTAGGAACCGATAAAGAGGCTGTATATACAGCGGCTTATGAGCTCTTGCATGATGAAGCAGCATATAAAAAGATGTCGAATTCTGTTAATCCATATGGTGATGGCAAAGCATCTCTACGTATCTTACAAGCTCTGCGTCACGAGTTCTTAGGTGATACTAATCGCCCTAATCGATTTGGTAAATAATATGGACAAGGATATGGTGAAAGCTCTGGCGATGGCCACATCGGCAGGGCTGACCCTTCTATTTTGTATCGCTGGATTTATCTGGATTGGGTATAAACTGGATACGTGGATGGATACCATGCCGCTATGCATGGTTATTCTTGGTTTAATAGGTGCCGTTACAGGCTTTTATATGTTATATAAACAGATACGATAAACCAATAAAGCCGGTAAATATGCATATTTACCGGCTTTATTTATTTGCAAATCGTTTTAGATTTTTTGAAATTAGCTTGGTTGCTCAACCGTTGCTCAACTTTTGGCGAAAGTCAAAGACACGTAATCCTCGCCTAAAAGGCTATCCTTATCAGGTAATTTATTTACTGCTGCTACTAATTCAGATACGTCTTTATGGATATATACTTGATTTGTTACATCCGAATGTCGATGACCTAATATGGTTTTTGTTGTAGCTTCCGATATACCGATATGAATCAACAAGGTGGCGCATGTATGCCTTCCATCGTGCGGAAGGTGCCCAGGGAAATGTTTGTTTAAGTAGTTGCGAATAGCTACTAATAAATGCTTAGGAGTATCTTTTGGAAGTAAATATTCGTGTCGTTGGAAGCTACTTAACTTATACCACTCCTTAATGAATGGTAGGATAGATTCTGCAATCGGTATGATGCGGTTTTTACCCGCCGCGGTTTTACTACCACCGATCATGTATCTATCTTTAATGTGGACATCTTTTAGTTTAATGCTTTGGATTTCACCAGGTCGCATTCCTGAATATATGTAAACTAATAATATGCGAGCATCCCGGTCTGTATTTGCTAGTTCCCATAAACGAGATATTTCAACAGGTGTAAAAGGTTTATGGATTTCAGACTTTACCTTTTGAGGAAGCGTTACAAGCGCAGCATAGTTCTTATCAACGATATCATTTTTTATGGCAGCGTCAAAAGTTGCTTTCAGAGCAGTTTTAATTTGTACAAGGGTTGTGTGGCTTTTATCCGCATATCTATCAATGACGTCTTGCATATGTGCGAGTCTTATGTCCTTGATAGGTATTTTTAGTAGATGCTCAACCTTCTTTTTATTGTAAAGATAGCCGCCTTTTTCTAAAATAACCCCTTTACGTATCTTATCTTCAATCATCCATTCCCAACATTGGCCAAAGGTCGTATCTTTGGTCTCGTATTGTGGTGCGTTAGCATCATAAGCGGATAGTGCATTATATGCTTCCTTTTGCGTGGCAAAGGTGCCTATGGATTTACGTAAGGGTTTACCCTCAGAATTGTACCCAAGAGTCACCACGGCTCGGTATGGCTTACGTAAGGGCTTATGTTTCATTTTATAAACGGAACCTGTTCCGTTGGCTCGTTTCATGGCCATAATATGTCCTCCTTGTCAGGTAATGCGCAGAGGATGTATAATAGTGGCATCGGAAAAACTGAATACACCTCTGTGCTATTTGGTTTTAAGCGGCAGCATCGTTTACTCGGTGCTGCTTTATTTTTTTTACGATTAGGGGGTTACTGGGATATCTATTGTACGTGTATCCATATTCTCTCCTTTATCACAAAGCCAGTCATTATGCGCTTTCTTACGATTTTGTTGACGTCAACAAATTCGAAGCAACCTGCACGATGACTGGCTTTTTCAACAAAAAGACCCATCCTGGTGCGCTGTAGTCGTTAAACCCTGAAGCGTGGATGGGTACTGGTATCTATAGTATATCACGCGCGGGCAGAGTATACTACTTCAAGCCCATTTGCGTTTTGCTGTCCACGGTGCCATCTCCGCCGAAGGTGATAACAATATTAGAGCCACCGGAATTCATCCAAGTATAAAGAGAGGATTGCACGCCCATAATTTCTGTTTGTGTAGACAAGCGACCTTCACTGCCTAAAATTTGTTTTACTTGATCGTAAGTCATGCCAGCTTGAATTTGATTGAATTGGTCAAGGGTAATCTTGTTTCCGCTTGGTTTTAAGAATGCAAGGCTGGCGATAGATTTGCTATTAAGAGACCCGTTTTGAAACATTAACGTCATATGCGCATTATCAACCACAAAGTCATAGGATTGCGTTTTTATATCCGCAATCACATTTTCGTGTGTTAGTTTACCTTCTACGCCAAGTGCATTTTTTACTTGTTCATAAGAAGAGCCCATCGGTAGGTTTACGAATTTATCATAAGCTACTTCCGATTTTGATGGAGCTTTTGCTTCTTGGCTCTGCGATGTGCTTGGTTTCGATTCTGTACTCTGGTTAGAATCGTGGCCGCAGGCGTAGGATAAACCGATAAATACAACAACAGCTAATAAGAATCCTTTTTTCTTAGTCATTTTTAAAATCTCCCTTTTTAAAAAATATATACTAACGCCAATTGGCGTAAGTTAACTAAATTAAAAGAATCGGTGGTTTATGATTACCCTAGGTACTTACTAAAGAATATTAAAGGAAACGGATCTAGCGATACCAATTAGTGGAGTCGCTTTGTCTATCATACTAAAAGGGTAATATATAGGTTCAACAGTGTTATTAAAGGCCCCAGGTGCGTATGTGATTATACCTGATAAATCTGGAGCATAATAAAACACTCTTAATACTACGTATGGAGCCATTATCTCTCCTTTATTATTAACCGTTTGAATAGCTAATAATGTCTTATGCGGGAATAAAACTTCGTTATTAGCAGGAGCCGAAACGAAGACGCTGTCGCCTTGTTGGATTCGAGGCGCAAGAGCATTATCCGCAACAGAAAAAGGTGTAAGGCCCGCTTCTTTTTTGATGGAAAATTTTATTGCTTTATATTCTGGGAGATGTATAGCCGTATCTGGGGGATTTGTAGCCGTAGGCGAGGCATTGCTAGAAACGACGGTTCCGTGGGTACTGCTATCTTGAATATAGTTATCGTCTTTCCAACCCATCAAATATGCCGGAGAAACCCCATAAAATCTGGCTAACTCCTCTATTTTATTAGAAGGGATGTTAGTGACAATGCCGTTTTCATATTTGAATAGTGTTTGCCTCGTTGTGCCAACTTTTTGAGCTACTTCATCTAAGGTGAGCTTTTTATTTTCCCGTAAAGTTTTTAATTTGGTGCCTATGGAATTATCCATGGAGTTATTCCTCCGTATTTAAACTAAAGTTTTAAAATATAAATGTAAATTAATGATAACATAAAATAACTTTTAAATCAACAAAAATGTAAACAAAAGTTACAAAAATATCTTTACAGGATACGTCCTAAGTGGTAGCATATGTGTAGAAAGAAAAGAAAGGTGGTGCTAAAAGTGGTTAACTCTAACAAGTTAAAAGGGCTGATTGTGTCTAAAGGTCTGACACAAAAAGATGTCGCAGAAAAGTTGAGTATGACGCCTAAAACATTTTCGTTGAAATTAAAAAAAGGCGTGTTCGGGTCAGATGAAATTGAAATGATGATAAGTCTACTTGATATATCCGATCCGGTACCAATTTTTTTTGCAAACGATGTAACTTAATAAGTCATTTTATGTAAACTTCATAAAATTTGAAAAGTTACTTTTTTTACTATTATATAGCTAAATAAGTGCATAATCAATGGAGGTTTTAGCAATGAAACAAAAAGAATTCACAACAAGAATGTACGGCGAAGCGATTCGCGAACGTATGCAAGAACTCAACATGTCAAAAGCTGACCTAATTCGGACAGCGGAGATTTCAAGAGATACGTTAAATCGTGCTCTTGCAGGCAAATCAGTACGATTATCAACTATTGGTGATATTTGTGATGCACTAGGAGTTAGTCGAGACGAGTCCAACGATTTCTGGGAAACCGACTACTACAACCCGAAATTCGATAGACCGTGAATGGAGGTAAGTACAATGCAAAAGCGTGACATACAAGCCGTTATAAGCATCTGTCTTTGGATGCTAACGCTTAGCTTAGCTGCGGCTGTTAGTATTTTTATCATCATAGTGGCAGCAATCACTGCTTATCACTGGTAGGAAGGAGTTACTTATGATAACTAAAACAATTGCCGTGTGCCAGATGGCCACGGTATTGGGAAGAACCATGACCGCGATACGCGAATGTATCGCAAGAGATAAGTTCCCCTTTGCACAGTGCTGGCAAACGGAAGGCAAAAAGGGCCGCACCTTTTCAATTGATAGAGAAGGGTTCCGGTTCTACTTGGCCAACACGCTAGGCTGGCCGGAAGAGAAGATTAATGAAGCATTTAAGGAGGCGCACATCGTATGAACGGGCTGCTTAAAGGAATCGGCCTACTGATGATAATTGGTACGGTAGGCAGTTTAGAACTCGACCGCATTAGCTTTACACAAGCACTGTTTCAAGTATTAAGCGGGGTCATGGCTTGGATGGTATCTGAGTACAGAATTGAGGTCAGACGATTGCGCCGTAAATTAATGCGTAGCCGTCGGCTACAAAGCTCTACCTATTATAGATTTTAAGGGTAGTACGTATGAGAACTCAACGCTGTGCGAGATGCAATAAGAGGCTAAAAGGCCCCTACCAGTATTGGAGTTTTACAACCGGCGCGCCCCGTGCCATATGTAAAAAATGTAAAGAAATACATCAACCCGTAAAACAGAGGAGGCAGACATGACAAATCAAGAAATTCGCATGATTCTTAAATGCGTATAAGGAGGTGGTTAAATTGCAAGATTGTACAACGTGCCCAAATAAAGAGTACTGCATCCCAGATGAATGCTTAGGCACAAAAAAAATGCCCTCACGCACGGCAATGCGTAAAGGGCACATAGAAAAACATCCATTTAGAGTATATCACATCGTTAAACCGAAAGGAAATAAAACAATGATCGAGTTAAAAATTACCGTAGATAAAGCCGTTGAATTAGAACAAGAAGTGAAAGACCTTTACCAATCCATCGTAGGCGCTCCTGTTAAAGACGTAGAACCAGCGAACTGGACAACTAATGATGTTAAACCAGCTAAGAAGGAAGCCCCTAAAGCTGAGCCTGTTAAAGAAGAAGCACCTGTTCCTAAAGTTGAACCGGTTAAAGAAGAGTCTGCGAAAGAGGAACCAGCAAAAGCTGAAGAACCTAAAGTGGAAGTTCCTAGCCTTGAAGCAACTCGTGAAGCAGTGAAAGACGTAATGGCAAAAGCCGCTGATAAAACGAAAGCAAAAGGCGAATTCAAAGCCTTCTTAGATAGCATCGGTGCTGAAAAGGTAACATCCGCTACGGATGCGCAACGCATCCAAATCATGGAATGGGTGGCTAGTCGTGGCTAAGAAACACGCCCTACTAGGTGCATCAAGTAGCGCTAGGTGGCTCGTATGTACGCCATCGGCAAGATTAGAAGCGATGTTCCCTGATGAACAATCGCCCTATGCTGCAGAAGGTACTATAGCGCATGACCTGGCAGAATCCATCCTGCGCCATAAGCTCGAAGGCAAAAAATCGCCTAAGCTAGACGACTACTCTACTGAAATGATAGAAGCCGTTAACCGATATGTTGACATCTGCGAAGAAAAGGTGAACGAGTCTCGCGCCCGTTCATCTGATGCGGAAGCCATGATTGAAGCACGGCTCGACTTCTCTAGGTGGGTACCTGATGGCTTTGGTACAGGCGATATGGTAATCGTAGCGGACGGCATCCTGGAAGTGATTGACCTGAAGTACGGCAAGGGCGTTCCAGTGAGTGCCATTGAAAACACACAAATGAGGCTCTACGCGTTGGGTGCTTACGACATAAACGAGTTCCTGTATGACATTAAATCGGTCCGTATGACCATCGTTCAGCCTAGACTGGACAGCATATCTACCGATGAAATGGCCCTTGAGGAACTGCTTGATTGGGGTGAAGAAATCAAACCAATCGCACAACGTGCCTTTCGTGGTGAGGGCGAATGTACGCCTTGCGATTACTGTAACTTCTGTAAAGCACGGCACACCTGCCGGGCATTAGCTGATATCTGCCTTACTGCTTTTTATAAGGATGGGGGCAAGCTCAATCAATTACTCACGGACAGCGAAGTATCTGACATCCTAGCGATGAAAGACTTAATCACAAAATGGATTAAAGGTGTTTACGACTTTGCCTACGAGAAAGCCTTATCAGGTGAAAAGCAATGGCCTGGATACAAATTAGTAGAAGGTACATCAAGACGTACTATCACGGATCCTGAGGCAGCGGCTAAAACATTACTTGATAATGGCTACAAGGAAGAAGACATTTTTAAACCGCGTGAACTCGAAGGTATCACGAATCTGCAAAAGGTTCTTGGTAAAAAGGGCATAGCAGAATACTTAGAGGCGTATATCGACAAGCCCGAAGGCAAGCCGACACTTGTTCCGGACAGCGATAAACGCCCCGCAATTAATACAGTTGAAACAATGATGAATGAATTTGAGGATGAGGTATAAACACGATGAATAAAACAGTAACAGCGGTACTCGCGATTTCCGCGCTGGCTGTCAATGTAGCCGGCGCAACTAGCAATAATACGGTAGGTGGTACAAATAATACCATATCTACGAATTCTACTAGCTCAGCAGTATGGGGATTCCAAAATAACATCGACGCAAATAATGCGTTGGCGTTTGGCACCAATAATGCTGTAACTGGAGAAAACGGTTTTGCTGGTGGCAACAATGCTACTGCAGCAGGTCGCAATAGTTTTGCATTCGGTAGTCATGCCGAGAGCTTGGTGGAGTACACCATAGCGATTGGTAACCAAGCAAGAACGGCGTCCTATGATAGTGTAGCCATCGGCAATGGCGCGTTCGTATCTGGTGAATCTAGTGTGGCCTTTGGCCGTTCCAATAATGTGACTGGTGAAAACTCCGTGGCAATCGGTGCTAACAATGGCACCGTAGCAGGTGGCCAGTCCGCCGTAGTAGGTTACAACAATAAAATCGGGACGCAAAAAGAACAGCTTGTATTCGGATCTAACTCCGAAACAACTGGCCAAGGTGCTCTCGTCTTTGGCACACACGCCAAAGCATTAGCTACTGATGCACTCGCATTCGGAAACAATACAATCGCGGATAAGGCAAATAGTGTTGCACTAGGAACGAATAGTGTAACAGATGATGCAGTTAATCAACTACAAGCGAAGGTAAATAATACAACATATGTATTTGCTGGTACAGATGCAACATCAGTAGTAAGCGTTGGTAGTAAAGACCGTGCAGGATATGGTGGTGTAAAACATTATGTTCGACAAATTCAGAACGTTGCTGCAGGCCGTATAGATGCATCTTCAACTGATGCGGTAAATGGATCACAGCTACATGCTGCATATGATGCCATTAATACAATGAGTGAAGATATGGATGCACACAATCGTATCTTAGCAAATCATGAGCAACGAATTGATGTACTAGAGCATCAAACACATAATGCTTTAACAAATTTAAAATCAGACATTAGCCGATTAGATGGCCGAGTAAATAAAGTAGGTGCAGGTGCGGCTGCATTAGCTGGCCTACATCCTATGGAATTCAACAAAGATGATAAATTCAGCGCATCTATTGCATATGGCCATTACCGCAATGCCAATGCAGTAGCATTAGGTTTGTATTACAGACCTAATGAAAAAGTACTACTAGGCATTGCAGGTACATTCGGAAGTGAAAACATGTACAGTGTCAGCGCATCTTTCAAATTTGGTAAAGGTAGCGATTACGTAGCTGAAGCGAAGGATGCGCAAAGCCGTATCTCTAAACTAGAAGCATTAGTAGCGAAGCTAATGGCAGAGATTGAAAAATGACATCTGTACGGGCTATCGCAAAAGAGCTCCATGAACGGGGGCATTACCTCGACGAGCTTTACCAAATTACTATTGCCTATGCCACTAGCTTACACGTTCGCTATTGCGCAGTAGATGCTAAGTGTGAGGCGATAGAAGACTATTATAAAACTGAATTAGACCTTTCGAAATATTCTTGGGAAGAAGACGATGAGTGGATTCAACTAGATGACGAAAGGTCTGATATCGAATACGAATTAGATAATTTATTTAACACGGTAATAGGGTTCGAACATAATTGTAACCCATTTAAGAAATAAGGAGACAGTAACATGGCTAAATTAACAACTGGTGTAGTAAGACTTTCTTATGCAAATATCGCACAACCTCGTAAAAATGATGATGGTAAAGCAAAATATAGATCCCAAATCATTATCGATAAAACAGATAAGAAGACTATCAAAGCATTTGAACGTGCGATTGAAGAACTCAAAGCGGATCCAAAAGCAGTGGCTAAGGTGGAAGGCAAAGCAGCCTACCTCAAATTGAACTTACGCGACGGCGATACTGATGAAGCAGTAGTTGACCAACCTGAAACATACGCTGGCAAATACTTCATTAACGCTAACAGCGATAAGCAACCTATCGTGTTTACTCGTGACAAAATCAAAATGGATGACTTCGACATCGAAGAAGAAATCTACTCTGGTGTATACGCACAAGTTGCGCTTTCCATTTTTGCCTATAACTTCAACGGTAAGAAGGGTGTAGGCTTTGGCCTAAACGGCATCCGTAAAGTTAAAGATGGCGAACGCCTTGGCGGTGTACATGTATCTGCTAATGACTTTGGCGACGATGATTTAGGCGACCTAGACGATGACGACGATTTAATCTAAGGAGGCACATATGGAGCTCAGTATTGATGTGGAAACCTATTGCGCCTGCCCTATTAAATATGGGGCACAGCGCTACGTTGATGATACAACATTTGAAATACTGCTCTTTGCCTATAGCTTTGATAACGAACCCGTCGAAGTAATTGATATGACAAAGAATCCACTGCCCGAAAGGGTGGTGGACGCTTTGTATAATAAGGAAATTACAAAGACCGCGTTCAATGCAGCATTTGAAATGCTATGCCTAAAAAAGTACTTCCCTGATGCGGACTATACGAATTGGGAATGTACATCTGTACTTGCTTTGTACTGTAGCTTACCGGCAAGCCTCGATAATGTGTCTAAGGCTTTGAAATTAGGAGAAGCTAAGGATTCACGGGGTAAACGCCTAATTCAATTCTTCTCTGTTCCGCGTAAGCCTACTAAGACAAATCCTAAGACACGTAATATGCCTGAGGATGCGCCTGAGAAATGGGCGGAATTTATTGAGTATAACCGTCAGGATGTAGTGGTTGAAAAGGCAATTCGTAAACGCTTACTTTCTTTAAAACCGCCTGCCATTGAACATGAGTATTGGCTACTCGATCAAGACATCAACTGGAGAGGTGTAAAAGTAGATATGGACCTCGTTGATGCGGCTCTTCAATGTAACGATGAGATAGTGGAAAAGGCTACCGTATCATCGGCACGACTAACAGGGCTAGATAATCCCAATAGTACGTTGCAACTTAAAGATTGGCTATCAAATCGCCTTGGTTATGAAATCGAGACTATGCGTAAAGAGGACGTATCAGATCTACTATCACGGGATATTCCTTCCGATGTGCGCACCGTGCTGAAGAACCGGCAAGTCCTGGGCAACTCTTCAATTAAAAAGTACTTGGCCATGAAAAATGCGGTATGTTCCGATGGGCGTATCCACGGTATGCTTCAGTTTTATGGAGCTATGAGAAGTGGACGATGGGCAGGTCGTGTAGTACAACTGCAGAACCTTCCTCGTAATTACCTAGAAGATTTAGATACAGCTCGGGACGTTCTTAAAAGTAGAGATGTAGAATTGCTAGACCTACTCTATGGAAATCCTGGTGATGTGATTAAGCAACTCATTCGTACGGCTCTTGTAGCCGAAGAAGGACACCGATTTATAGTAGCTGATTTCAGTGCTATTGAAGCCCGCGTTATCGCATGGCTCGCTCACGAGCAGTGGAGGCAGGATGTATTTGCACAAGGTGGCGACATCTACTGCGCATCCGCGTCTAGTATGTTCCACGTTCCTGTTGAGAAGCACGGCGTGAATGGGCACCTTCGACAAAAGGGGAAGGTTGCAGAACTGGCACTCGGCTATGGTGGTGGCGTAGGGGCCATGAAATCGATGGACTCAAAAGGAGAAATTCCAGAATCAGAACTTCCCGGTATCATCGAAGCATGGAGAAGAGCCAGTCCACGAATTACGAGATTTTGGAAAGATGCAGATACTGCGGCCAAGAAAGTCGTTAAGACTGGTGAACCTGCACGAATTAGGCAAGGTAATATTCGATTCTTTAAATCAAAAGGGTTTATGTTTATTGAGTTACCATCAGGGCGGAGGCTTGCCTACGCAAGACCTAGAATAGGCCTTAACCGGTTCGGCAGTGAATCGATTGAGTACGACGGCATGGATCAGGTTAAGAATACCTGGGGCAGAGTCGAAACCTACGGCGGAAAGCTCGTCGAAAACATTGTACAAGCCGTTGCAAGGGATTGCTTGGCCGCATCCATGCTAAGACTGGCCAAAGCTGGTTATAAGATTGTAGCCCATATCCATGACGAGGTGGTTATTGAAGCACCTATAGGTGAAGGTAGTTTAGATGAAGTCATAGACATTATGTGTAAACCTGAGCCCTGGAATGAGGGCCTTATATTAAACGCAGCTGGGTTTGAAAACCCGTATTATATGAAAGACTAGGAGGAAGTCATTATGATTAACAAAGAACAAATTAAACAACAACGCGAAGCCATTGATAGCTTATACGAATTGGTAAAAAACGCACCTGCTAGCGAACGTAAAGACTCGGCTATGGCGTACTGCGAAGGCTGTATTGCTGCTTGTGATTTAGGGCTTAAAGTACTCAACGGTAAAAAAGCAGAACCCGCAAAGACTGAAGAAACGCCAACAGTAGATGATGCTCCTAAAGTAGAAGAGCAACCCGTTGAAAAACCTAAGCGTAAGCGTACAACTAAAAAGAAAGCTCCGGTAGAGGAAGTCCTTCCGGTTGAAGAGGCCCCAGTAGTTGAAGAAGAAGACGATTTAGACGATTTATTATAAGAAAGGGATTAGCGCCTTATGAAGGTATTATTTAGTTTGTCAGTTAAAAAGCTGTATGACCTAGTACGGCGCAAGCAAGTGAACTCTTGGTCACCTGCTGTACATTACCACGTAGATTGCGGGCAATCATTTGCCTGCTTGTGGCCCTCCGTATCTTCGGGGATGGGTAAAATCGTAGACCCATATATGTCAAATGAGTTTTATTGCCCGCAATGCGGCGAACTCATTCACACAAACGATGATTGTGTTGCTGAGGTTTCGAGTAATGACAATATTCCGCTTGCTATCGAACTTTCAATCATCGATAGAGGATCAATATTAGACGTTAAATTCGACTACCACACCGTATACGTTGATAACGATATGCAGTCGATTTACCCCGGATACAAACCGCATCTTATCGACATATTGCGTTTTGATTTTAAACAAGGAAAAGTATTCCTGGTTCAAAAGAAACGCACTCGTGCCGATATAGTATCTGAAATCGAGCCTAATATATCGTGCTTTTATTCAAAGTCATTACCCTTACGATGGCTTGTAACAACTCCAAATTGTCGATTAGCCGAACATAAAAACGAGCTAAAGACTTTTGCTAGAGTGCTAAAGGACGCCTACTTTACTAAGTTATCTAAAAAAGTAGGCTACAAAGTTAAGCCTATCAGGCAGGGTGTTTTGTTATCAGCCAAATATGGGTCCCTGGATAATTTACTCCATAACCTAATATGGAAAATGCAGGCGCCAGATGCACCAGCTCTTAACGATGTATTAGTTAAAGACTATGACACCTATTTTAGGCCTTTCGGATCCGATAAGGTGTGTACTTCAAGTATTACTGAGTTAACAAGCACCGGTACACCATTTATTAAAGCTCTAATACAGCTTTATGAATTGCCGGATAAGCGCTGGGTTCGAAGATTGCTGTCAATACGCCCTTTCTTTTATGTGAAAGTCATTAAGACGGCCAGCAAGATATTCAAAAGTATGGATTATCAAAAGTCCTTTACTGACCTCGTAGCAGAGGAAGGGGGAGGCACAGGATATATTCAAGCTTGGCCAATATGGAATAGCGAGCATGCCTTGCTTATGTTTACAAAGTTCCTATCTATCATGATGCACCAATATGGTGAGCGGCGTACGCTACTGTTTATTAAAAATGCCGATTCCTATTCTGAAATTAAAGATACATCTGATATGTATCTTAGATTATCAAGAAGCAAGAAAAAAGAAGTTTGGGCTAAACGAATTCAAATTAAAGACCTGCACGACGAGATTGTGTGTTTATCTAAATTTGAAGAAGCCGAAAACTTACCGGTGCAACAGAGCCTACGCCATAAGAAGTTAGCAGATTCAGTTGAAGGGCTAACTTTCAACGTGATCAAATCAACGCACGGCATCATCCGATTAGGCGTGCAATTGAATAATTGTGTTGGTACTTATGTCGATAAGGTAAAAGCTGGAACGTGTGCTATAGTAGGCGTCTATAAAAGTGACAAGCCTGTTGCATGTATTGAAGTTAATCCTAACAAGGATACAGATAACTTCGTTGAAATACACCAGGCTAAGTTAAAAAATAACAGATGTGTTAGCGATAACCACGATGTCAATTATGCTGTATGCCAATGGGTTAAGAAGCATAAATTACAAGTTCCGCAATTTATAAGAGACATCCAATTTGCGAAGGGAGGAGCGATGTAATATGGATACAAATATCATCATAGCCACGGGCAGAAATCGCTCCGCCCGTAGCTGGAAGTCTCAGAAAATGACTTGGAGTGCGTTGGCCAATAAATTATCCACGCCAACAGTAACCAATGAAACGGCTGCGGAATACGTCAAAATGCCTAAGGCCGAAAAGGGCCGGAGGAAAGATGTGGGCGGTTTCGTAGGTGGTTATATCCCCAATAATGGTAGACGTGTAAGAGGCTCTGTTAAAGAACGGTACTTGATTACCCTTGATGCGGATTCACCTAGCGAGGATTTTATTTCGAACCTTGATTTGGAACTAGGAGATATGGAATACGTGCTGTATAGTACGCACAGCCATACCCCCGATAATCCACGATACCGCGTCATCATTCCGACCGATAGAGTGATGTCTCCTGATGAGTACCAAGCAGTCTCGAGACGTATCGCCGATGATATTGGTATTGAATCCTTCGATTCCTCAACGCACCAGGCGGAGCGCCTTATGTATTGGCCGAGTTGCCCTAAAGATGTTGCGTATGTATACCAACATAATGAGGGTAATCTTATTTCAGTCGATACGTATTTAAGTACCTACAGAGACTGGCGTGATACGAGCCTTTGGCCAACATCAAGTAAAGAATCTCAAATCAGGCTTGATGCGGCTAAAAAACAAGGTAACCCATTAGAGAAAAAAGGCCTACTGGGTGCATTTTGTAGATGTTACAGTATCACAGAAGCGATACATAAGTTTCTACCAGATGTCTATGCGCCAACGCAGCACGAGGACCGGTACACGTATACAGAAGGCAGCTCAGTAGCTGGTCTTGTTATTTACGATAATGATACGTTTGCTTACTCGAACCATGCAACAGACCCTATCAGTGGTAAGCTCGTCAATGCGTTTGACTTAGTACGCATTCACTTATTTGGTGCCGAAGATGCTGACGTGGATCCACGCACCAAAGTAACAGACCTTCCGAGCTATAAGGCAATGCTTGATTTTGTTAATGAAGACGGCGCTGCGCCTGTACTGCTCGATAAGGAACGCATGGCGGATATGGAGTTTGAGGATATCACGGACGAGGAGGAAGACTTCCTTGAAAAGCTCAAACGTGACCGCCGTGGTACACCTGAATCAGATGTATTCAACTGCTTGATTGTTCTTAAATATGACCCGGCGTTAAAAGGTAAAATTCGTCTTGACGAATTTGCGCACCGCTTAGTGGTGATTGATGATTTGCCGTGGCGTGGTAAGGACGAAACCCCTTACTGGACGGATACGGACGATGCATGCCTGCGTAACTATTTTGCTACGAAATACCTAATTAAGGGGAAAGGCATTATCGATGATGCTCTCCAGGAAGTCACGCAAGCCAACAAATTCCACCCGGTACGCGAATACCTAACAGGTCTAACCTGGGACGGTGAATGTAGAGTTGACACGCTCTTCATTGATTATATCGGTGCCGAAGATACCGAATACATCAGGGCCGTTACACGTAAATGGATGTGTGGCGCTGTTGCGCGTGTTATGGTGCCTGGTATCAAGTTCGATACGGCTATCGTATTATACGGAGCGCAAGGTCTCGGTAAATCCTTAATTTTAGAACGCTTAGGCCGTAAATGGTTCAATAATTCATTGGTTGATATCAAAACAAAAGATGCTCTCGAACAAATTCAGGGCTCTTGGATTAATGAACTCGCGGAACTCGCACCTACCTACAAGAATGATAATGAAATTGTAAAGGCCTTTATCAGCCGTACATCCGACCGGTTCAGGTCACCCTATGGCAGGCGCACCGAAGAGTACCCTCGCCAGTGTGTGTTCGCAGGTTCCACTAATAATCTCATGTTCCTTAAAGACCGTACAGGTAACCGCCGATTCTGGCCAATCACAGGCGACAAAGATCGTAAGACGAAAAACGCTTGGGACATATCGCAAGATGACATCGACCAATTATGGGCGGAGGCTTATTATTACTGGTCTAATGGTGAATCCTTAGTACTCGAGGGAGACCTCGAGGAAGAAGCCCTAAGAATCCAATTATCACACACAGAAGGTGGTGAACTCGTAGGCCTCATTGAAGAATACCTTGAAATGTTATTACCTGAGAACTGGGAGTCGCTAGATATCTTTGATAGACGCGATTATATCAGGAATTATGGCGATGACGATCATTGTGGTTCAGTGCAGCGGGAGCGGGTGTGTGCCCTTGAGATATGGTGTGAAGTGATGGAGGGGGACAGGAAGAACCTGCAGAACGCAAAGGCGAGAGAAATCATTGATATCTTGCAATCCATAAAAGGGTGGAGCCCTTATTCAAAGAGCGTTGGTAAAATGCGATTTGGGAAGATGTATGGCGTGCAAAGAGCGTTTATAAGGGAGGACAGTACACTCCAAAATAAGGCAAAAATGATAGTTAAAAATCGTAAATAATCGTGTTGCCGATTTTTGTTGCCGATTAGCTAATTTTTAAGTATCGAAATACATCGAAATAGTTTTTATACAAGCCTATACATCGATATGTTTTGATATAGCGAAAATAATCGGCAACGGCAACACGTGTGGCAACAAAATCGGCAACACGTGTTGTGTAGTTGTTGTCTATCTTAATTGCAATTTGTTGCCGATGTTTTCTATTATTTACTATTAATTAAAAATAATAAATATATGAATAAGTGCTTGTATACGTATACACGCAAAAAACGCAAATACGCGTATATATATATGTGAGAAAAAAAAACAAAACATCGGCAACACAACCCCGATGAAGCCAGATTTTATATAGGCTGAGGCCTGTTGCCGATTATTTATTGAGAATGGAGTGAGAGAATGGAAAAAGACATCGAGCGTTGGTTGGGAAATCAACTCAAAAATCTGGGGTGCATATATATGAAATTCGTATCGCCGGGAAATGATGGCGTGCCTGACAGGATTATAATCTTACCGGGTGGCCTAGTCGTGTTCGCTGAACTAAAGGATGAGAAAGGGCGATTAAGACCCAACCAACGCGTGCAGATAGAACGAATGCGAAAGCTGGGCGCTAGTGTTTCCGTAGTTACCGGCAAATTAGGGGCTACATTGTTTGTTGATGATATAAGAAGGGCGATTCATGAACTTTCATCCACACGATTATCAAAAGATAGCAATTCAAAGAATCATTGACCATACACATTATGGGCTGTTACTTGATATGGGCTTAGGCAAGACAATTTCTACACTAATCGCTATCGAGCAGCTAATGTATGACCAATTCGATATTAAAAAAGTGCTTCTTATCGCACCTAAAAAAGTAGCAGAATCGACTTGGGTGCAAGAGGCTAACAAATGGAATGAAACAAGCTATTTGAAAATAGCATCTGTGCTAGGTCCTGAAAAGGACCGCATCAAAGCACTTGAAAGTGATTCTGATATCTATGTGATGAATCGTGAGAACGTGCAATGGTTGTATGACTATTATTTTGAACAACCAAAGCGGAAATTTCCCTTTGATATGCTTGTTATCGATGAAAGTTCATCCTTTAAGAATCCGCAGGCTAAACGGTTTAAGGCTATGCGTAAGATGCGGCCTTTCTTCAAACGAGTAGTGATTCTAACAGGAACACCGGCACCGAATACGTTAATGGACGTATGGGCGCAGCTGTATTTGTTAGACGGCGGCGAACGATTAGGCAGGACCTTGACTGAATATCGTACACGGTACTTTGCACCGGATAAAACAAATGGGCACGTCGTGTATAGCTACAGACTGTTACCGGGAGGTGACAAGGCGATATTCAGTAAGATGCAAGATATCTGCATGAGCTTAAAAGCTAAGGATTATCTTACACTACCTGAACGCATCGAGAATGTCATCACAGTAGAAATGAATCCCAAAGAATGGGTGCTATACAAAGAAATGGAACGCGATCATGTCTTAAGCTTAGTTGATGATGACGATGTAAGCGCACTCAATGCAGCATCCCTGGCCAGTAAATTATTACAACTGGCCAACGGGGCCATCTATACCGATGATGGTGAAACCATTATCGTCCACAATGAAAAGGTTGAGCGGTTAAAAGAATTGGTAGAAACAAATGAGGGTAAACCGATGTTAGTATTCTATAATTTCAAACATGACCTGCAAGCGATTAAAGAGGCCTTTCCAAAAGCTGTCGAATTAAAGACCGATGACGATATGGCCGAGTGGAATAAAGGTAACATTCAAATGTTATTGGCACACCCCGCATCGGCTGGATACGGACTAAACCTTCAAGCTGGTGGCAACATCATTGTCTGGTATGGATTAACGTGGAGCTTGGAGCAATATCAACAAGCTAATGCAAGGCTACACAGGCAAGGCCAAACGCAACCGGTTATTATCCATCATCTAGTAACAAAAGGAACGATGGACGAGCAAGTGATGAAAGCATTAGAGCGTAAGGAAGTGGGGCAAGATGCACTACTTGAAGCCATTAAATATCGTAAAGAGTTGTATAAGGAGTAAGTTATGCAAAAAAAATGTAGAAAGTGCGGTACAAAGTTTACGGTGAAGACTTCGGAAGATTATTGTCCGGAGTGCATGGAAGTTATGACGCCTCCGCCAGCAGGCACTAAATTAGAAGTTAGGGAATGCGAAGGATGCGGAGAGCCGTTTGAATATTTTAGAAAGCCACAGGGCCGACCGCGTAAATACTGCCCTGATTGTGCAATTAAATTCTGTCATAAATCCAAGAAGGAAGTTGAGGAGGAAGCAAACATGACTACAGTAGACAGTAACAAGACAGAAGATAGACAGAAGGAAGAAACAGTTCAAGTGCCAACGGCTGGGCATATGGACAAGATGTATGGAAATATCAAACATGATGCCGTAAATCATCCCTCGCATTATACGAGGGGGAAGATAGAAGTGATTGACTTTATCGAAGATCAACAACTCCCGTATCATTTAGGTAATGTTATCAAGTACATCGCACGCGCAGGGTACAAGGGTGATAAACTCGAAGACCTAAAAAAAGCACGTTGGTATTTGGATAGATACATCAATGAGGTGATGGGGAATGGAACACTTTAAACAAGGTGACTGTGTGTTAGTATCGAATGATAATAAGCATTGGTATCATAGACACTTCTATCGTATTGATGATGTATGGGGCGGTACCGGTAAGGCGCTTGTGTATGCTGAAGGTAAAAGTCCGTGGACAGTAAGCCGTAAGCACGAGGACCAATACAAACTGTACGAGATATGGAGCTATTGCAAAGGGGTGGAAGAGTGACCGATAAAGAGTACATGCAACAAATATTACGAATTGATGACCGCATAGATTCAATTAAGCGTGATATTGAGGCACAGATAGAACGTAAGGCAGATACCTTGTCCGCCACGGACTACAGCAAGGATAGGATATCCGGCGGGCATTGCTGCGATTTATCGGGTATAGTAGCTGGTATTGAGCAATGTGTCGAACTGCAACGAAAGGAAATAGAAAGGTTAAAAGCCATTAAAGCAGAAGTCCGTTGGGTGATTAGCCAAGTACGGCCGAATGAGTTGGCGGTCCTACTGACTGAGCGATACGTACAGGGGAAGAGTTGGAAAGAGCTAGCAGGTATCTTATTCTATAGCGAGGCAAGAGTACGCGGCGAGCTACACGACAGGGCCCTAGTAGAGGTAGGACGTATACGTGCTAGATTGAAATAGCGTTGACAATACAAAACGATACAAAACGATACATCGACATGTGGTATACTGTAGGTGTGAAAGTTGGGAAACTTCACAGGAAGTTAATAAGGAAAGGACGCCAAATGTACTTGGCGTCCTTTTGTATTATGCAGGTTTAATCAATATCATCATAGGGGGTACCTATTCATAAGGCAAATGTGATCCTTCTTAAATAACACACTGTACCAAAATAAATTCGCGACACTTCTGAGATGTTTTCGTGCAAAATAGAATAGCCTTGTTTAACCACAACCAATACATAATGTAAGAGATTTCCTTGAATACTTAACTATATCAAATCACTACTCCTATGATGATATTGATTAAGCCTACAAATAAAATAGAATCTAACTGCCAACAGAAAGGAGAGAATAGTATGACAGATATTACTTGCCATATTAAAGATTGTTTACATAACAAACGTAATAAGTGTACTGCTAATGCTATTGTCCTTGGCAGTAAAGGTAATTGCAAAGCCAAAGCCTTTGCTAAAGATATGATGAAACATTCACGCAAACAGCACTGGCGAGGGGGCATGTATGGGGGCTAGGGCAACAGCCGAAATAGGGGGCCTATAAGGTACTCCAAATGAAAAATATTTTGCGTGGGTCATCCGAACCCCGCGGAATAGCTAGTTAGTTATTTTTCCGAACTGCTGTTCGGCTTCAAAATCGGTCAACTTTTGGAAGGAGGCGAGACTGTGACTAACGTAACAATCGTTGACGAATTAGTATCATCTAAAATTGTGGCAAAAGTACTCGGAATCAGCTCTCGACGAGTTCAGCAGTTGACCGAGGACGGCATATTCGAAAAGGAAAAACGCGGACAGTACAATATTGCGAAAACAGTACAAGCATTTATTGCGTATAAAACCGGAGAAAGTAAACTCGAAAAGAAAGCACGTGAAGGCGGGTATGATGCAGAACGAACTTTGTTAACTCGAACTAAACGGATGATTGAAGAAAACAAACTGAAGATCATGAATGGAGAATTGCACCGCTCGAACACAGTTAAAGCCGTAATGAATCGAATGTTGAATAACTTTAAAAGTAAGCTCCAGGCGTTGCCATTAAAAGCAGCCCCTAAAGTGTTAGGGGAGACAAATTTGTTGGTCATTCAAGATACACTTCTCGATGAGGTGAATGAGTGCCTAACTGAATTGTCTGAATATGACCCGAACATGTTCCACGATGAATCCGATGACATCATCGTGGATGATGACGAGGCAGGTGAAGGAGATTGAAGCACACATGCAACCTATTCAAAGGGCTGGCCAGTGTCCTAAAGCCACCGCCAAAGTTTACTGCGTCGGAATGGGCCAACGCTAACGTGGTGCTATCTACAGAGGATAGTGCCGAACCAGGGAAGTATTCCACCGATAGAGCACCTTATCAAAAGGAAATGCTTGATGCGGTGAGTGACCCTGATGTTGAAAAAGTAGTATACATGACAGGATCGCAAATTGGTAAAACCCAGCTCATTAAAAATGTGTTGGGTTATTTTATTGACTACTTTCCATCACCAATTATGTTCATGCAGCCAACAAAAGACATAGCTAAAGAGTTTTCGAAAACTCGTATTGCTCCCTTTATTCGTGACACGAAAGTACTGAACGATAAAATGGCCGATGTAAAATCTCGGGACAGTGGCAATACGGTATTGAATAAGACCTTTCCTGGCGGTTACCTAACATTAGTAGGGGCGAACGCTCCAGCAGATTTGGCATCTAGGCCGATTCGTGTATTACTAGCGGACGAAATTGACCGCTATCCAGCATCAGCGGGCACGGAAGGTGACCCTTTGAGCCTAGCAGAAAAGCGTACTAATACGTTCTACAATCGAAAGCATGTGTACGCATCTACCCCGTTGGCCAAAGGCACCAGCCGTATAGAAAAGTTGTATCTAGGTGGTACGCAAGAGGTATGGCACATTAAGTGCCCTGCGTGTGGCGAATACGTGTATCCTTCCTGGGATAAGTTCCACGCAGACGAGGATACAGGCAAGTACTACTTGGCCTGTGATCACTGCGGAACACTATCCGAAGAGTTCGAATGGAAGAAACTGTATCGAGAGGGCAAATGGATTGCGGAAGCACCGGAGAATTTAAAGAAGTACAATTGCCGAAGCTTTCACATGAACGCGTTTGGCTCTCCTTGGGCATCTTGGGGAAAACTGCAAGATAAATACGAGGAAGCAACCAAACTCGGGACGGCCGGCGTTAAGACGTTCTTCAATACTGAAATGGGTATTCCTTATGAAGAGGATACAGAAACATTACAGTCTGAAGTGCTCTATGAACGCAGAGAAGACTACGGCGCAGAGTTGCCGGATGGAGTTCTACTCTTAACATGCGGTGTCGATACTCAGGATGACCGCTTAGAGTGTGAAATCGTCGGCTGGGGGAAAGATTATGAGAGCTGGGGTATACAATACTTCAGATTATATGGAGACCCTGCTTACGACGCCGTATGGAAAGAACTAGACGATATTATTTTAAATCGTACATGGTCTTATGCTGATGGTAGAAAACGAGGTGTATCCGTTACGTGTATTGACTCCGGTGGTAGTAAGACCCAATCGGTATATAAGTACTGCTCGACTAGATGGCATAAGCGCGTGTACCCTATCAAAGGCGTAGGCGGTGCAGGTAAAGACCTGATTGACGGCTTGCCTACGAAGTTGAAAAAGTACAAAACTAAATTATTTAAGCTCGGCGTAGATACGGGTAAGGAACAAATTTACAGCGACTTGAATCAAGAAAAAGGCCAACCTAGGTATTGCCACTTCCCAAAAGATCATGAAAAAGGGTATGGGAAGAAATACTTTGAGGGCCTATTAGCAGAAATGAAAGTATCTAAATTAGTTAATGGCCATTTCAAAGAGCAATGGGTGTTACGCCCAGGACGAAAAAGAAATGAACCATTTGATATTAGAAACTACAATCAAGCTGCCATTGCTATTATGAACCCGAACTTTGATGCATTAGAGGCTCGGAGTAGTAAAGAGGATTATACGCCGTATCAGAATACGACGCGCGTAGTGAAAGCGGGCGATGCACCGAAGAAACGAACGAGACGACGTGTTAGAGGAGGGGGAATACGATTATGACAATCCTACAAAGGATTATGGAAGAATTAAATATTCGTGAAGTGCACGAAATACCTACCGCTCTAACAAAGACGTTGCTAGATTCGAATACATGTTCGGTACTTTTGAATGCGATAAAACCGTACTATTCGTATGAGGCCTTACTTGCTGAATTTGAAGAACATAGTGCGGATAGAAAAAACTATATGCAAGATTACACGCCACAATGCGTGCTAGATATAATCGGAGGTATTACCCCTGGCGGTGATGTTCGCGATGTGTGCGCGGGGATTGGCGGGTTGTCCTTAGCCAAATTTAAGGCAGATAATACCGTGACACTAAGGCTTGAAGAGTATTCAAAAAATGCGATAGCTTTTATGCTGCTTAATCTGTTAATGGCTAATATCGATGCGGAAGTAGTAGAGAAGAACGTTCTTACCAATGAAGAGCTTGCATACTATAGAGTTGAATCCGCAATATCGGGCTTTGGCCGAGTAGCTAAAGTAGAAATGCTTGGAAGTAAAAAATATAATACCGTGATTAGTAATCCACCATATAGTCAATCTTGGGTTCCGCAAATGGACGAACGTTTTGAAGGATATAAGTTAGCTCCAAAGAGTAAAGCGGATTTTGCCTTTATATTGGATGGGTTATATTCGTTAAACGCGACAGGTACGGCGGCCTTTATCCTGCCGCACGGTGTACTTTTCAGAGGGCAAGCAGAAGGCGATATAAGGCGTAAGCTTATTGAGGATAATCTACTGGATGCGGTTATTGGATTGCCTTCTAATCTATTTACGAACACGAGTATACCTGTATGCATATTGGTATTTAAGAAAAATCGAGATAACACCGATATTTTATTTATTGACGCGCAAAAAGATTTCGTTAAGCACAAAAATAAAAATGTAATGACCGCCGAACAGGTGGAAAAAGTAATTAAAGCGTACAAGGACAGAGCAGATATAGAGCGCTATTCTAGTAACATTAGCATGTCTACTATTTTAGACAATGACTATAATCTGAATATTCCACGCTACATTGACAGCTTTGAACCGGAAGAAATACCAGATGCGGTACAGCTTGCTAAGGACTTAAACGAAATTAATCGAGAAAGTCGGGCGTTGGGCTTAGAAATTGCGGAAATGTTAAAGCAACTAGTTTGTACAGATCCTGACGCGCAGAAAGAGCACGATGAATTTGTAAAAGAATTTACAGAGTTTTTAATATCATCCGAAAGTGCTGTTACAGTCGAGGAGCAAGAAGCTGTGATAAAAAAAATAGAAGATGTTAAAAAGTATTTACTTCAAAAGATGTTCGCGTAATGTTAAGAAATTACAAGAAAATTAAAATTACGGAAGTTGCTGATGTACTGGGACGGCCTAAGAAGAATCAAATGTATACAGAAGGGTGTATTTGCTTGCAAGTATCCGCTAGTAAAGGGGAATTGGTGTATTTAACTACCGCGCAACAAGTTGACGCTAAATATGTGGTGATTCAACCAAGAAATGTAATCCCTTATTATTTATATTTGATGATAGAAAAGGCAATGCCAGAATTTTTATATAAATATAGGCAAGGCCTAAATATATCAGCTCATGACATCAAACATATGGAGATATTGTGCCACACGGATGTGGAAACGCAGGCTTTAATAAGCATGATGTTCCAATCTATGCATGGCACAAGTCTAAGCGCTCAACATGGGCGCTTTTTTAATGCGTGAAAGGAGGTGAAAGGATGGCAGAATGGACAATATATGAGGCAAAAGAGCATTTACAGGCGTGGCTAGAGGCGGATTTAGCATTAGCAACCGGTAAAGAGTATACCATTGGTAATCGTCGGTTAACTCGTGCGAATGTGCAAGAGGTGAAAGACCGTATCAATTTTTGGCGCAACGAAGTGGCTCGGCTCGAGAATAGACCGCGACGTCGTGCATATCGTGTCATTCCGCGGGATATATGAGTAAACGTAAGAAGCAGTTTATGAAAACCGCAGCTGGTAGGCATAAAGCAACGCAATATTCTGGGAGTAAAACAAACTCTGGTTATTCTAATCACGGCGCTAATAGTTTTAAATCTAGCGCCAAAGGGTACCTGGTTAACTCTCAGGATGCAAGGCACGATATCGATGCTAACTTTAGAATGCTACGGGCAAGGTCGGTAGACCTTCAACAAGGTACACCAATTGCAGCTGGTGCACTGAAGACGAATAAAACCAATGTTATTGGTCCGGGCCTAAGGTTTAAAGCCAATATCCGATATGAGGAGTTGGGGCTAACGTTCGAAGAAAAGAACGCTTGGGAACGTAAGACCGAACGTGAATTTGCAATGTGGGCCAAGCACTGCGATGCACGTGAGCAGACTGATTTCTACGGAATTCAGGCTTTAGTGTATTATGAAAAGCTATTATACGGCGATTCATTTGTAAATTTACCGTTATTGCTTAATCAAACGGATAAGAACCCTTACCCATTGCGATTGCAGATTGTTGAATCGATTCTTGTGGCTTCTCCGCCTAAATATATGGGGCGAGAAGAAGATGAGAATAATGATGTCATTCACGGCGTTAAGTTTAATAAATACGGCGCGGCCGTTGGTTTCTATGTGCTAAATAAGCTATACAACGCTTTTAACGATGACCACGACTACACATATATTCCAAAGTACGGAGCACAAACTGGACGGCGGAATATCATTCAGGTTATGACGATTGAGCGAAGTGGCCAGTTGCGTGGTATTCCGTTATTGTCCCCGGTAATTGAGGACTTGAAAGTTCTTAGTCGGTACAATGATGCGGAAGTTATGAAAGTATTAGTTAACGCTTTGATGGCAATCTTCATCGAATCGGAAGCCCCGGACGATATGTCGCTGGGGACAGCAATTGATGAAGATGATCAAGTGGATGCCGAAAGCGATGAAACAATCGAATTAGGTAACGGTACGGTAAATGTATTGGCGCCTGGTGAAAAAGTGAATGTGGCCGAAAAAACGCCAATACCTTCGAGCTTTGCTGATTTTACATCGTCTCTTATTAGTCATGTAGGCGCAGCGCTAGAAATTCCATATGAAATATTAGTTAAGCACTTTGGCCAAAGTTACTCCGCATCAAGAGCGGCGTTACTCGAATATTGGAAGTCTGTTGAAACGCAACGTGCCGAATTTATTACTCAATTTTGCAATCCTATTTACGAGGAATGGCTTACGATGGCCATTCTATTAGGTCGCATTGACGCGCCAGGTTTCTTTGATGACCCAATCATCCGAGAGGCGTGGCTGGGTGCGGAGTGGTACGGGCCATCACAAGGCCAATTAGACCCACAGAAGGAAGCTACTGCAGCAGAAATTCGTGTTAAGAATGCATTTAGTACTCGTGCTAAGGAGGCGGCAGAGCTTACCGGCATGGATTATGAAAATGAAATCTTACCACAACGTATTCGAGAACACCAATCTATGGATGAAGGAGGCTTGTTGAATGAACAAGGACAACAAATTTCAGTTCAAAATTCGAACTCCGCTAAATCTGATTCAGGAAGCGGAGACGATTGACGTCGATATTTACGGCGTAGTCATGAATGGGGCCAGTTATTGGGACGAGGATACAGGCGTATCTAACGTACTATCACAACTCCAAGGCTTGGATCCGTCTCAAAACATCGTATTACATGTTAACTCTGTAGGCGGTGAAGTATCCGCAGGCGTTACAATCTACAACCGATTGCGCGCTTTACAAAATAAGAAATCTGTTATTATCGAAGGCCTAGCGGCATCCATTGCTTCTATTATTTCAATGGCAGGCGATGAAATTCATATGGCTCTGGGTAGTGAAATGATGATTCACAATCCAAGCTCATATGCATTTGGTGAAGCAGATGAGCTTGAGAAAGCCGCAGAATCATTACGTAAAACAAAAGAAAACCTTATCGATATTTACGAAGCCCGCACAGGGTTAACTCGTGAAGAAATCGCAACCATGATGGATGATGAAACTTGGTTAACAGCAAGGGAAGCATTAGAGAAAGGGTTCTGCACAAGTGTAGATGAATCCTTGCAAATGGTTGCATGCCGTAAAGGCACTGACTTAATTGTCAATGGCTTACCAATGAGTATGGATGTACTCAAAGGGTTGCCTGTTGATAAATATGAAGAGAAAGGAGAGGAGCCAATGGAAGTAACTGCTGAATTGTTACGTACAGATTATGCGGACGTATATGATGAAGTGTTTAATGCGGGCGTTGCTGCTGAACGTGCACGTTTACAAGCTCTTGATGGGATTAATAACGAAGCACGCGCAGAGGTAATCAATCGTGCAAAATATGAAACATACGCTACTGTTCAAGACGTAGCTGTTGAATTGCTCAATATGCCACAACCTGAACAACCAACTAATCAATTACAACAATTAATGCAAGATGCTAATAATGCATCTAATCAAGTTGACACGGTCCCTGGTCAAGTGCTTGACGAGGATATCGATGATTCCGAAAAAACAATGCAAATTGTTGATCGTGTAATGAAAGCACGCAATAAGAAATAAGGAGGGCAGACAATATGCCATACGTGGAAGAACAAAAGTTAGAGTATAAACCTCTAATTGCTGGCACACAAATGCCAGTCGTTACAAAGAAAGTAACAATCGGTCAAGATGCCGCAGTAATTAAGGCGGGCACAGTATTAGAATTAGAAGCTACTTCTAAAAAAGCTAAACGCGCAGATACTGATGTATACGGCGTAGCATTAGCTGATATTGACGCTACAAAAGGCGACGTAGTAGCAGAAATTGCAGTAACTGGTGAATTCGCTACAACGAATTTAGTATTTGCCTCTGGCAAAAAAGCGGAAGACTTCACAGCGAAAGCAGAAGCACGCAACATTTATTTCCGTTAATAAGGAGGACACATGGATAATATTTATGCACCAAAAACACTAGCTGCGGTGGTTCGTCGTACTCCCGATGTGCCATCCTTTTTGAAAGACTTATTTTTCAAAGATACAAAAACATTTTTAACAGAAACAGTTTCTTTTGACATTGTAAAAGGTCGCCGAACTATCACACCTTGGGTAGCGCCAAACTCTACAGCGCCTTTATCTCAACGCACAGGCATGACTACAACCACATATAAACCTGCACAAAAGAAAGAAAAACGTCCTATCACAGAAAATGATATCAAGGTTCGTTTAGCAGGTGAACAGCCATTTGCAGGTACTGTAACGCCTGAAGAACGTGCAATCCAACTCTTGGCGCAAGATACGCAAGAATTAAAAGATAACTTAGTACGTTCCCAAGAAGTTATGGCGGCCGACGTGTTGTTCAATGGTCAAGCGCACATTAAAGGTGAAGGTATTGATGACGTTGTGGACTTTAATTTCACAAATAAAGAAACATTATCTGGTACTGCACGGTGGGGCCAATCTGCTGCAGAAATTGTGGCCAACATCATTAAATGGAAAAAGAAATGCTTGAAAGCATCTGGCTTTAATCCAAATACGTTGGTCATGAATTCCGAAACACTAGAAGTAATGCTATCTGATAAAAAAATCTTAGCATTGTTCGATAACCGTCGTACAGAAATGGGCCTTTTGCAATTTGAACAAATGGCGGAAGGTGCTGTGTATGTTGGCTTCATGGGCGGTCAAATTCAATGTAATGTGTTTACTTACGATAATTATTATGTAGATCCAACAGATGGCCAAGAAAAGGAAATGGTACCTACCGGTAAATTGTTGGTAGCTTCTGATATGGCTAAATTCACTAAATTGTATGGCGCTAATACAATCATCCCTGGTGAAGGTATGGACTTTGTAACATATGAAGGTGAATATGTATTACGTCGATTGGTTAATCGTGACCCTGATGCGGTGTTCTTAGAATTGCAATCTCGTCCTATTTACGTTCCATTTGATGTAGATTCCTACTTCGTAGCGGACGTATTGTAATTGAAAGGAGGTAAGACTAATGCCAGTACAAGCTAAGCACGCGATTAATACCGGCGATTATGTGTATAATCCTGGTGATATTATCTCTGATTTAACGGCAGATGAAGAAGAGCGCCTAATTCGTTTAGGCGCAGCTGTTGTAGTTGGTGATGATGATAAAAACAATGCAGAAGACTCTTTAGCCGTAGCTCTTGGTGTTATGACGAATGCGGATATCGCCGATTATGGTAAATCTATTGGACTTGATTTTGCAAGCAAAGCCACAAAGGCGGACATGATTTCCGATATCCTTGCTTCTGATGCGGACGTCAACTTGGAACTCTTATCCGATGAAGCACTTCGCGTAATGGCATCTGCTGAACAATTGGATGTTCCGGAAAACGCTACTCGTGAAGAACTCATCAATATCTTAGGTGAATAATCATGGGATTTAAGGACTTTGCGCAAAATGACATTGAAAAGGTGTTTATCAATTCCAATGAATTTGCCGAAGTACATAATCTAAATGGTACGCAGTGCTATGCTGTGGCGGAAGGTCTTACCGATAAGCAGCATGTCGAAATCATGGGCCAGGACATTGACGGGTTGATTTACGACACGATTATAGTACACGTGGCCAAGCGGGATTTACCTGAGGTGCCGGAGTACAATCAAATCTTTCGCTTTGACGGTCGCATTATGTTGGTCCAATCATGCGAAGATGATATGGGCATGCTAAATATTGTCCTTAGGGGGAATAACTCGTGAGTGTAACTATTGACATAAAAGGGCTGAAGGAAGGGCTAGCTAAGATAGACGCGCTAGTCGTTGGTACTCCGAAAACCACAGCAAAAGCTATCAACAAAGCGTTGCCTAAAATCAAAAAGGCTACAGTTGATCGTGTTAACGAAGAGTACCTAGTTACTAAATCGAATATCAATAAAACCATAAAGGTGGATAAGGCGGGCATGACTTTATCTGCCTTTATTCGTTCAAAGGGTAGACCGATAGCTCTTACTAAATTCAGAGTTACGCCAAAAAGTCCGCCTAAACGGAGAGGGCGCATAGTCAAAGCGCAAGTAATGCGGAACGGTGGCGGAGGGCCAATCCCTAATGCTTTTATTGCTCGTATGAGGAGTGGACATATCGGGGCGATGTATCGTAAGGGTGCAGACAGGTATCCGATAGGGCAATTTCACGGCCCTTCGGTACCAAGCATATTGGGTGATGCCAAGATATCCGCTTTTGTTGGGAATAAAGCAGAGCAGGAATTGCAAAAGCAAATGGAACTCGCGCTCGACGCATTAATAGGAGGGTAATCGATGACACCTACGCAATTAGCAACCGATTTAGGGGCGTTCCTAAAACAAGTGCATGCTAATTACTTTAGCGATGATGCGCAAGTAAAGGGGAACCCTTTATTAGTTGTACCTGGATTTTTAAAAATGAAAGAATCATCCAAGGAGGACCAATATCCGCACCTTGTTATTCGAATTAATAAGATTGAAGATACCTTGCAGGGGTCAACTGTCCAATTGTTTCTAATCCATGGCGTGTACTCCGAGGACGTGGAAAAGGGCTGGATGGAGATTACCAATTTCTTAGAAACCACACGGCAAGCATTACTGGCCAATCCTGTTATTGCTAAGCGATACCGTTTAGTGCTGGATGATAAACACGGAATTGATACCGACATCCCTCCGGATCAAGCCTATCCGTATTGGGAGGGATTTATGACAGTTAAATATGATATCGAACAAATACGAGAGGAGATGATTATTTAATGGCAAAAGCTGATGCACCAGTTGAAGGTGTAAATGAAACAACAGAAATTGTGAAAACAACAGTTACATCTAAAGATGCTAAACAAGTAATCTACTTAGGCCCTAATAGTGCTGAATTAGGTCTTTCCACAGGTACCGTTTATATTGACGGCATTCCTGCTACTGTAGGTGAAGAAAAAGCAATGCTACGCTTATTGTTTGTGCCAATTAATAAGATTGCAGAAGCACAACAAGAATTAGCAACAGAAGGTACAGCGATGAATACCGCTTACCTTGAATTTAAAAAAGGAGGTCGTAGATAGTGGGAAACTATAGACACGGAATTTATACAAGAGAGGTACCTACTTCTCTTATTTCTATGACAGAAGCTACGGCAGCCTTACCGGTTTATGTTGGCACCGCACCTGTGCACTTAGCTACAGACCCAGCGGAAGCTAATAAAGCCGTATTGTGCTACAACTACGCATCTGCCACTACCCAATTGGGTTACTCTAAAGAATGGGATAAATACACGTTATGCGAAGCTATGTATTCCCAATTCTCTTTGTTTGGAATGGCGCCGGTTGTTTTTATCAATGTTCTTGATCCGAAGAAACATAAAAAGACGTTAGCGTCTACTGAAAAACAAATTCAGGACAAAGTCGTAACCATTGAAGACCCCGTATTACTCAACACGTTAAAGGTATCTGCTACAAATGGGGGCGCGGCAGCAACTATCAATGTTGATTACACTGCAGCATTTAACGATGAAGGCAAATTGTTGATTGGCATCGTAGCTACAGGCGCACTCAAAAGCGCAACATCTGTTTGGGTAACTTATGATTATGTAGACCCATCTATGGTAACTGCCGACGATATCGTAGGCGGTGTGGATACAGAAGGAAAACGAAAAGGGTTGGAGCTCATTAATGAAGTATTCCCTCGCTTTGGTTTAATTCCTGGTAACTTATTGGCACCGGGCTGGTCCCATAACACGCTCGTAGCTGCTGTGATGAAAGCAAAAGAAACTACCATTAATGGTATGTTCCAAGCTATGTCCTTATGCGATGCGCCTACCGATGAAATTAAAAAAGCAACTGCAGTTAGTGAATGGAAAAATAAAAAGAACTACGTCGACGAACGTCAAATCTTATGTTGGCCAAAAGTAGCGTTAGCTAATCGCCAATTCCATTTATCCACACAGCTCGCAGGTCTTATGGCTAAGACAGATGCTAAGTATGACGATATCCCTTACAAGTCTCCATCTAATGAGTCCTTGCAAGCGGATAGCGCTGTATTAAAAGACGGTACTGAAATCTATTTAGGCCCAGATGAAGCCGCGTATTTGAACGGTCAAGGCGTCGTTACTGCGCTTAATTTCATCGGTGGTTGGAGAGCCTGGGGCAATCGTACCACAGCGTACCCATCTAATACAGATGTTAAGGATTCTTTTACTCCTGTACGCCGTATGTTTAACTGGGTATCCAATACGTTGATTACTTCCTTCTGGTCTAAAATTGACGACCCGGGGAACAAGCGTTTGATTAATAACGTTGTGAATAGTGCCAATGCATGGCTAAATGGTCACGTAGCATCCGGCGCGCTTCTTGGGGCTCGTGTTGAGTTCTTGGAATCTGAAAACCCTACAACAGATTTGTTGAACGGAATTTATCGATTCCATGTATATTTAGGTGTGCCAACGCCAGCTCGTGAAATCGATTTCATTCAAGAATATGATTCGTCTTACATGAGCACATTATTTAATTAAGAGGGAGGTAACTCATGGCTAAACATAGAGATAAGTTGATTGACTTTGCCATTTTTAGCTCTGGCAGAGAATTATATGGTTACGCCGATGTAACCTTACCTGATATCGAATTTATCAGCGACACCATCAAGGGCGCGGGCATTGCCGGCGAAGTTGATTTGGGTGTACTTGGTCAAACTAAGGCAATGAACATGTCCATTAAGTGGAATACTATTGACAAAGATGTGACCGACCTTGCTAGTCAAAAGGTGCATGATATCGAAATTCGTGGCGCGCAACAATTATATGATTCTGCTAAAGGTGAATTAGTGCCAGAAGCAGTCAGCGTATATGCTAAAGTGATGCCTAAGAAAATCGGTCTTGGTAAATTTGAACAGGCAAGTAAAACCGATACCTCTACAGAGTTTGAAATTGTATATTTCAAAATGACTGTTGGCGGTAAAACTCGTACTGAAATTGATAAATTCAACTATGTTTGTGTAATCAATGGTGTTGATTACTTGGCATCCGTAAGGGAGGCATTGGGTAAATAATGGCTACATATGATCGCGAAAAGCTAATTGACGGCTTAAACAATTTAACTGGGTTTGACTTCACAAAGGCGGAACTCCGTGTCCGCCGTGAAGGCGATATGACCCCAGATGTTACATTTTCTAAACGGTTTCAGGCAGAAGTTGCCGCCATAGCGTTAAAGGAAAGCGCAAAGGTATTAATGACAATGCCAATCTCTGAATTCACTGAAATGTGCGCAGAGGTAAGCGTTTTTTTATTGCGTGGTTCGGCAGAGAAAATGGGACTTCTCCCGGACAACAATGCCGAAGAATTGCCATCCGACTTAGAGAGTGCGGAGGCATAGACTTTTGGATGTCTACTCCAATCGCTGAAATAGCAGATTGGATAGACGATTTAGAATTTGTTCTTGAAGATGAAAAGCGCTTGAGGGAGGAAGAGGAGTAATCCATCAAGCGCTTTTTGCGTACACAAATTTAAAAGAAAGGAGGAACTATGGCGGGTAAAGTATTTGAGATTGCTTTTGCTATAAATGGTGCTTTAGCCCAAGGGTTTAAGACGTCGATGCAGCAAGCCAAGGGTACGTTGACGCAATACGGCTCTAAAATGACTGAACTGAAAGCGCAACAAAGGGCTTTGGATTCGGCATTAAAGCAAGGCGTTATTTCCATGGACTCATACCGCAACGCAACGGAGAAAGTTGGTAAGGCGCTAGACCAAACGGCAGCTAAAGACGCAAAACTCAGAAAAGCAATGCAAAATAAAATTGCCGCTGACGCTAATGCTAAAAGTGCTCGTAGTGATTTAGGTAGCACTATGGCTACTACTGCTGTAATGGCCGCTCCGCTCGTTGGGATGCTATCTAAAGCTGCAGACTTTGAAGCAGTGATGTCAAAGGTAAAAGCAATCACCGTATCTGATGATAAGGCAATGCAACAATTGACGGCTACTGCTCGTGAACTCGGCGAGAAAACAATGTTCTCAGCTACGCAAGCGGGCGAAGCTATGACATATCTCGGCATGGCCGGTTGGAACTCTCAACAAATCATGGCAGGTATGCCAGGGCTTTTGAACTTAGCTGCAGCTAGTAATACGGATTTGGCACGTACCGCGGATATCGTATCCGATGACCTTACAGCTTTTGGATTAAGCGCAGAACACGCAGGGCATATGGCGGATGTATTTGCTAAAACTACCACCAAGACAAATACAACTGTCGAAATGATGGGCGAAACAATGAAGTACGCCGCACCAGTAGCTCATGCCTTTGGCGCAAGCTTAGAAGAAACGGCCGCACTTACGGGGCTTATGGCCAACAGTGGTATTAAAGCATCTGCAGCAGGTACGGCATTACGTTCTGGTTTCTTACGGTTAGCAGGCACTTCCTCGAAATCAACTAAAGCGATTGAGGAAATGGGGCTTTCATTAAGCGAAGCCACCGCGCAACAAGAAGAAGCTAAAGCCGCACTAGACAGCCTGGGTATTTCTATGAATGATACCAACGGACCACGTAAGATGGGTGCAATCGTTCGCGACTTAGCAGATAAGACTAAGGATATGAGCAAGGAGCAAAAACTTGCTACACTTGCGACTATCTTCGGCACGAACGCCGCATCAGCTTGGGTAGCTGTTATTGATCAAGGGCCGGATGCGTTAGATAATTTAACGAAGGAACTTGAGAATAGTGACGGCGCCGCTGAGGAAATGGCTAACACGATGCAGAATAATGCGCGCGGCGCTATGATACGGTTGCAATCAGCAACAGAATCCGTGGCAATTTCAATCGGTAGTACTATGCTACCTACTCTTGCCCAATTAGGGGATTCTTTAGCAAACGAAGCCGCATATGTGTCAAAAGTAGCAAGTGAGCATCCTGAACTTACGGAAGCAATTATCAAAACAAGCGTTGCCGTAGCGGGGATGGTAATTGCCTATAAAGCAGTGAAAGCGGTTTACTTCAGCGTAACGGCGGCCCATGCGGCTTATCGGCTTATGATGGAATCGGAACGTGTGGCAACTATGCGTAATGTGATTGCATCGGGCATCCATAAAGCAGCGATGATAGCTGGCACAGTTGCGACCTATGCGGCCGCGTCGGCGCAATGGTTGCTAAATGCGGCGATGAGTGCTAATCCGATAGGATTGGTGATATTAGCTCTTGCCGCATTAATTGGTGTTTTGGCGTGGTTAGTCACTCATTTTGAAATTGTGTCAAATTTCTGTACATCGATGTGGGAATCTCCTACGGCGGCTATTATCGCGTTCATGGCGGGCCCTATAGGATGGCTGATTTATGCGGCTATGGGATTAATTGCCAATTGGGACCAAGTAAAAGCCTGGTTCACTCTATTATGGGAAGACCCTAAGGCAGCACTCGGCCAATTCTATGATTGGGTTATGAGTAAGCTAGGGGGATTGTTTGATTGGATTAGTGAAAAATGGGAATGGGTTAGGTCCATTTTCAGTAAACCAATTCAGGCAAAAGTAGAGGGGACCGCTACTGCCAACGGGGAATCTGTACAGCATAACGCGAAAGGCGGTATTTATGGCAAAGGCTCGTTCCTTACTACCTTCGCCGAAGAATCTGCAGAGGCGGCTATTCCACTTAATGGCACGCCAAGAGCTGAAGCATTATGGAAGCAAACCGGCGCTATGATGGGGCTTTTACCTAGTGAAGGCAACTCTGCAGTATCTGTATCAGCACCAATCAACATCACTATTAATGGTAATGCGGACGCAAGTGCTGTACAACAAATTAAAAGTGCAGTAGGTGGCGCAATGGATGACTTAGAAGCACGCCTTGCTGAAATTCAAAACCGGAAGGGGCGTGTAAGTTATGCCTAGTAATTTGCGCTATGTGACTGTCAAACTGCAGTATGACCAAAAGGACATCACACAAGACCTGGTTCCGTATTTAAAGGATTTTAGCTTTAATGACGTAATGTCGGGAGAAGCCGATGATATATCCATTACTTTACATGATATAGAAGAGCTTTGGATGTCCGATTGGTTCCCTGAAAAGGGGGCTAAGCTAACCGCATCAATCGTGTTTCACAACTGGAAAGAACCCGGGGACGAGATAGAGATGAAATGCGGGCAGTTTGAAATTGATGAAATTACTTGTAAAAACCCACCGCACGAGGTCACCATAGGGGCTGTTAGTGTTCCAGATGAATCCAAGTTAAGAGGGGAATTAAAGAGTAAGTCTTGGGAGAAGACGACTCTAAAAGCTGTTGCGGAGGAGCTCGCAAAAGGAGCTGGACTCGAATTGTTTTACGATACACCTGAAATAATCAATTTAGACAGGGTCGAGCAATCGGACCAATCTGATTTAGAATTCTTGATGAAAGTCTGTAAGGATAACGGACTGGCGCTAAAGGTTTCAGATAAGCAAGTGATTATTTTTGATGAAACAAAGTTCGAAACAGAAAAAGTAGTCGCAACGCTAATTAAGGGGCCCATGCCTACAGACCTTACAGAAGAACAAATTAAGGAACTAGGGGAAATCATTCCCTATCAGGGGAGCTACTCGCTAAAGACATCGCTAAAGGATGTGTATTGGGGCTGTCACGTAAAGCATAAGAGTACTAAACAAAAGAGTAATATTGAATTCACGTTCAAGGACCCTCACAAAACGCAAGGTAAGATACTGCAAGTTAATCAAAGTTGTGAGACACAGGCGGAAGCCGAACGCTTGGCCAAGAAAAAGCTACGCGAAAAGAACAAGAATGAAATCACTGGTTCAGTCGCTATGCTTGGCCATATCGTACTGGCCGCATCAGCCACAATTAATTTAAAAGGATTCGGTAAATTCGACGGTAAGTATATCATTAGTAAATGCTCCCATAAGGTAGGGGGCGGATATACGCAAAGCCTAGATATAAGGAGGTGCTTAGATGGATATTAGTGTGGCGTTAAAAAATTTAATTCGTGACGGCATCGTATCTAGTACGGACCCTTCAACCATGACGGCAAGGGTAACATTTCCGGACCGAGACGATTTAGTATCGTATCCACTCGAAGTACTTTCCCATGGATCACAAGATAATAAACACTACTGGATGCCAGGTGTTGGCGAACAGGTATTATGTTTATTTCTCCCTCAAGATAATAATTTGTCCCAGGGCTACATCTTAGGCACTACGTATAATGCCAAGGATAAGCCCTCTTTTAATGGGCAGAATATCCACGGCATCAAATTTGCGGACGGCTCGACCGTCTCATATGATGCGGATGGCGGAGGCCTTGTTATTAATTGCACCGGTAACCTAACTATCAACGCCCCTTCTGGGGATGTAGTGGTTAACGGAATTAGTTTAGTGTCACATACGCATGGCGGCGTCACTCCAGGTGGTGGAAGCACAGGAACGCCGAATTGATAGGAGGTGAGTAACATATCATTATTTAGTAAATTAGGCAGTACTGCTGCCGACTATAAGAAGAACCTTAATTCACAAGGTTTAAAGAATTTACAAAATACGCAATTAGGCGATGTGGCTTACTCTCGCCTATCTAATTTAGCGGATAAGTTTGGCCTGGGTGGATACTTGCCGCAACGCCAATTAGGAAGCTTTGGAAAAATTGTGTTTGTGGCATCCTCCCATACGGTGCGTACGTTCGATGCGTTGGCACGGAATATCAGTGCACGAACAGCGTCTCAAGAAATCATAGGGCAAAAGCCAATACTTGAATTCCTGGGGCCTGATGCGGATGAAATTTCTTTTACAATGAACTTTAATAAGCTATTGGGCGTTGACCCTTTAAAAGAAATTGAAGCAGTGGCCAAGATGTGCCAAGAAGGGCAAGCCGAGCAGTTGATTATTAATGGTAAACCATTTAGTGAGCATAAATTACTGATTACCAGTATAAGCGCAGCAATGAATACGATTGATAATCGAGGTAATGTATTATCCGCATCCATTAATGTGACGCTGAAGGAGGCGCCTGATATTCCTAAAGTTGTAATCACACCTAAACAAGGAGGCGATACAAATGCAAATTGACGTAAGCGCTCGTCTTGACGGCATTGATTTTGCCCCTAAGGATATTCTTACTGAGATTATTCAAAATGTGCGAACCATTATTTCTACAACGCAATTTTCTGTACCGCTTGATAGGCGATTTGGTATTGATGGTACCGTCATCGACTTGCCTCTACCTGTAGCGATGGCCAGAATATCCGCGGAGGTGATTCGGGCCATTACTGAATATGAGCCACGTTGCAGAGTTGTATCCGTTGATTTTGAAAGCACTGTTGCAACTGATGCCGAAGAAGGGCATTTAATACCCAAAGTATCAATCGCTATAAAAGACGAATGGTTAGAAAGTGCAGGTGGCTATGAATCCGTATAGAACCATCCAAGGAGATATGTGGGACAGTATCGCATTTAAAGTGTATGGTAGCGAAGCCTATATGAATGTGCTGTTAGAAGCCAATCAAGAGTACGCTCAATATGTGATATTGCCTGCTAATCTTATTTTGAAATGCCCTGATGTAGATATAAGGGCGACTATTAATTTACCACCGTGGAGGCGATAATAATGAACTTACCTGAAATCAACTTTGTCACGGCGGATAAAGAAGCCGTTGAAAAGGAAATATTCGCCCTCTACTCTTCTATTACTGGGCGAAAGTTAGCACCAGCGGACCCTATCCGTTTATTTCTTTTAGCGATTACCAATATTGTGCTTTTATTGCTTAACCGCATCAATGATACAGGCAAGCAAAATCTTCTGGCATATGCTAGAGGAAATAACTTAGACCATATCGGTATTGCATTAGGGGTGGAACGATTGCAAGCTACGGGGGCAGTCACTACTATGAAGTTGACTGCATCAATGGCACGGCCTGAAGGTATAGCTATTCCAAAAGGTACACGATTTACTTCGGGAGATGGTGCATTTTTTGCACTAACTGAGCCTTACTACTTATCAGCTACTGAAACCATGATACAAGTAAAAGCGGTATGTACAGAAGCTTCGGCTAAAGGGAATGGCTACCCAGTAGGGTCGATTACCACTCTTGTGGATCCAATCCCATATATCGCTAGTGTAACAAATATTACAATCTCAGAAGGAGGCGCCGATACGGAGACAGACGATGCATTCCGTGAACGTATTAGAGAAGCGCCTGAAAGCTTCTCTTGTGCAGGCGCGGAAGGGGCTTATGAGTTTTTTACAAAAAAAGCATCAGCCCTTATTAGCTCCGTGAAAGTGGTATCACCTAAACCAGGGGATGTAGTTGTATATCCTGGTCTAGTATCGGGGGAAATTGCTGGAGAAGAAATTCTTAAATTAGTGGAAGCCACTCTCACTGATAAGAAGGTGCGGCCACTTACTGATAATGTGTCTGTAAAAGCGCCAATTGCTAAGAATTATAGTATCGATATTCAGTACTATATTGATTCAGATAACTCGTATTACGCTGACACGATTAAAAGTCGCGTGGATGCGGCTGTCACAGATTACATACAATGGCAATCCGGAAAAGTAGGGCGCGACATCATTCCTTCTGAATTGATTCGGCGTGTAATGGAAGCAGGGGCTAAGCGTGTTAGTGTAACATCGCCTATATTTACCGTCGTGAAAGACGGTAAGAAGGAAGAGGGCTACCAAGTGGAATTGGCGCAATGTACAGGTAAGACTATCACATATGGAGGTGTAGAGCATGAATGATCTCTACAAATTCAAATTAAAGGATACGCTACCGAGCTCGATTGCTAATGATGCTAATGTTCAAGCCTTAGCTGAAGTGGTTACGTTGAAACTTATGGCGTTGATGCCGTTCGTGGATAGACTAACTATCTTGTCGCATCTTAATGAATTAAGCACGCCAATACTTGACGAGTTAGCCTGGCATTTACACGTTGACTTCTACGATGAAGCTGTAGCGAGAGAACAAAAGATTAAATTAATTTTGAGTTCTATCGTTTGGCATCGAAGAAAGGGCACCGTTGGATTAGTAGAAGAAGCCATCGGCGAACTGTATTCAGACTGTGAAGTCGTGGAGAACTGGGGCTATGATGGCGGCAAGCCTTATCATTTTAAGCTGCAGATGTCCGGCTATATGATGACTCCCAATATAAGGGAGCGCGTGTTGCGTATATTAGATTTCGTCAAGAATAAGCGGTCCTGGCTAGATGGTATCGAATATGTGCATGCTATTAGTTCAGGCGGCGTGTATGTTGGAGGTATTGCAACGGCGGCGGGCAGTGCTGTAGCTGAACCTAGCCTTAAAATCTCGACAGGTCCACAAACGCAACAGCTTTATATCGGTGGCGTAATTACTGTTCACCAATTTATTCACATATAGGAGGTTTACATGGCAAAATATCCTGCCGTCATTACTACAATGGCGGGGACAAATACTATTGCGGAAGCTAATGCTAGTAAGCAAGCTTTGATTTTTACAAAAATCGTTATCGGTGCAGGCGATATGCCCGCATCAATTCCACGCGCTACGGCGTTGACTGATAAGCGCTTAGAATTAGCGATTACTAAAAGCGTTAAGACAGGCGATGGCCAATTCATGGTACAAGGCTTACTCTCGAATAAAAACCTTGAAGCCGGTTTTTACGCACGAGAAATCGGGCTCATGGCAAAAGCCGGTGAGAACGGACAAGAGGTGCTATTTTCTTACACAAATGGGGGTAACTATGTTGACTACATCCCCGACAAGAATACGCCGATGGATAGCTACACATTCACAATTACTACCGTAATTGGCAACGCTGAAAAGGTGCAAGCGATTATTTCCGATAATGGAGTAGCATCTGTCCACGATTTGGAAGCGCATAATACGGATCCGGGGGCACACGGCGGACTTCTTCAAAATTTAAAGAGTCAATTAGCTACTCATAATACGGATATTTCATCTCACCCAGCTATAACAGCTATGATTGCAAAAATCCTTGGCTCATCTGATTGGCAAGAAGAACCTGTAGCCACTTTGAAGGATATAAAAAATAAGCTGGGCGAAGGCGGAATAGTGGCGCAACGCTTTGGAGAAAGCGGTTTTGTGAAATATGCTAACGGATTCACTATCCAATGGGGAGTAAGTGGCGAAGATGGACAATATCACAATTGGATAATTCCTTATTCCACCTGCTTCTTTGCTAAGTCTGAATACAAAAATCCACGTGAAGCAGATTGGAATTTAATCACCGAATATGATCAATTAAAATTCAAAGTATGGTTCACAAACGATAATGTATTTAAGTATCCCAATATCAAATGTTGCGTATTTTCGTTTGGTATTTCTGCTTAATGCCCAATCGCTAAATAGACCACACCATCAACAGTATATGGGGAGTGGCTAGCATCTGCGATAAGAGTAAATCCAGTTGTACTTTTATTAGTATGATAGAACACCTCATTACCTCCTACAGATGTTTTATGTTCTATTGATGGCCAAACGCCTGAACACTCATTATCAAAAGCAGTAGGAAAGGTAATAGGATAAGTTGTTCCATCATACACGTATACGCTTTTCTTGTATCCCCATTGGTTACGCACGACCTATGTTTATCCAAAACCCATTATTTATAGCTTTTGTAATATGATTTCCAACATATCCACTATGTAGTTCAAATCCAGTAGTAGTAATGTTATTTGCTCGAACACTTGCTTCATATAATTTCTTAGGTTCATCCTTCATCATAGTTACAGTGCCAAATATTTCTATGTAAGAAATTAGATAGGATACAGTTGTTTGATTTTCTTTGAATTGTCCCCATTGGAGGGGATTGGTCAGGATTTGCCAAGAGCAATATAATAATGTTCGAATTTTGCAAATTCGATTTTGTCTAAGCTAAGACGAACAGCATTATCGAAGTTACTAGAAGAACGCTCAGTCGCTGATTCTAATATATTGCCAACCCCAGCAATGAAATCTGTACTATATGATATAGGGAAAGGCAACGGATTATTCTGTGCAGTTTCCTTAGTTTTTACCCATTGGTTAGCATATTCCTAGGCATACCCAGCTTATCCCTGACATATAATCATCTATTTGCACTTTAAATGATGTTGACGCTTTATCCATTACAACACATGGATGATCTAGTGAATTATTGAAGTTAGTGTTATTAGATTCACCTACTGGAAGTGCTACGTATTTACCGTTGCAAGGAAGTATCAATGAAATAGACATAATTCTATTAACATTTTTTCCATCTTCTATATGTCCCCATTGGTTATGATAATCCTATGGCGATATAACTGTGTCCATAAAATCTAAATGCAATATCGGTTGATGTTAATTTTATTGCATCATCATAATTGTTCCCACTTGGACTTCCAGTCGAAGGTGAAATAGAGCCCACAGCTTTAAAAGGCGTGCTAAATCTAATCGGTAATGTAGCTTTTGATTGATATTCTGATGTATTGTGAGAAGTCTGTCCCCATTGGTTATGAACCTACTGTAATCCAATAAAGTCCTGTACATCTATCGTCAACACAAGCTTTAAATGAGGTCAGTGTTTTATCAATTCTACTAATAGCCGTTTCTCTATCTAAATTACTATCGTATGTAGGATTTCCTAAATATTCCGGAACTACAACAGGAATGTATTTAGAACTATATGGTAGTAATAAGCTAATAGTAAATTGACGATATGCAGATAGATTATCTGTTTTATATCCCCATTGGTTAAAATCCAATAGCACCCCAACGTATAGAGGTAACGTTATTTTGTGCAGACATATAAGTGAAGTTATTTATTGTTATTTCTTTAACGGCACTACTCGTCCAATTATCATTATCTAACGTTGACGGCGCTATGTTAGTGACTGCGACGAACGGAGGAAAAGTAAAAGGTATTATAAAGTTACTAGCTCCATCATATATAGTCCTAGCAACTGTAATGTCTGACTTTCCCCATTGGCTAACTTTTACCAATTGCTATATAGAAGTGTTCAAATCGAGCAAATGATATTGTAGTAGTTGTATATTTTATAGCATTATCCGAGTTATTTGATGACGGCCCTTTGGCACTATCTGGTAATCCTGTTGTAACTGCATATACATCAATGAATGCGATTGGGAAATTAGTCGATTGTAAATACCATGAACTATCATTTCCTCGTAGTGATTTTCCCCATTGGCTCTAAGGTAACAATTCAATAGCTTTACGCAACTCTCGCAATTCCTTATGGGTATAGACTTTAGTTGTAATATCTCCATGCTTATGTCCGAGAATGGCACGAGTAGCCGTAGGAGATGCACCGTATTTATCTAATAAGGTAGCTACTGTATGGCGGCAGTCATGTGTTGAATGGGAACATTTGATAGCCGTCATTACTGATTTAAATTGCTTGCTGAATTGAGCATAAGAAATTGGTAATATCTTGTCAGATGAATTCTGGTACAGAGTTGTAACTATTGGTAATATTCGACTATGAATAGGAATTAACCGATTACGGCCAGCCTCAGTTTTGGATTGACGAATTATAAGGCATTTAGTGCGGAGATTAATATCGTTCTTACGTAGCGATAGTAATTCACCGCATCTCATACCTGTATATAAAAGTATTAGAATGCCACAAATATCGGTAGTATTAAGGCTCCATAATCGATTAATCTGTTGGCGAGTGAATGGCTTGTGAGGATATACGCTAACATCATGGCCAAGATTAAGAAAAGAGGTGTAATCCTTAATATCAATGTCATTAACAATTGCATACTTAGACAGTAATGAGAGTAACGTGCGTACCTTCTTAGCAGATGCATAAGAAAGGCCGTTATTTCTCATGATATCAATAACGCATTGCATATCAGAGTATTTGATTAAGTTAATAGGAATATTAGCAATTGATTGAATATGATCATAGGCAATGCGATATGATTCAATGGCTGATTTACTCACAATTCCAACTCGAGTAGGCAGCCATTTTTCATAAATACTTTTAAGCGTTTCAACACATGCACTTTGGCGGTGCATACGGAGATACGCATTTCTTGAGTAGTGCTTAATAGTACTATTCATATGTTCCTCCTCCTTATTAATAACGAAAGGATAAAAGAAATGAATAATTATATCCACGTACTTGATGCAGATGGGCGTCGGATTACGTCCATCGTAGATAATATGATAGTACCTATCGGTGAAGAGGCTTTGCTTAAGCAAGCTAAAGAACAATATCCGGATGCTGCTCAATATATATATGGCGGAGATGCAATGTTAGACGCCTTTCTCGATGGAAAAGTTTATAAAAACGGTATATTCGAAGATCCACCAGTAGTTGAATATATTCCGACGAAGGAAGAAAAAATAAACGCCATAAAAGCAGAGTATGAACCTCGCTTTAAAGTACTCGAAGAGGCTCAACGCCGATTACTCCTCATGGAGAAGCCTACTAATGCAATTAGCGCGCAATATATCAAGTTGAATAGCGAAATGGTAGCACGAATTAAGGAGGTGCAATAATATGCCTAAATATATCGGTGATAGTAAAGTTCCAGTAATGGAATTCTGTGAGTACTGTTGGGAAGTACTTAATGACGATAGCACATGTCCTACAGAAGGATGTGTGCATAATGATTTGCTAACTTTAGATGAAAGCGAAGCACAAACGGAAGGGGATTAAATGTGGACATGGCAATTTGAGCTGAACGATATCTTAACCACGTTGACTATAGTCAGTATAGTTGCAGGAATAGGGTATAAGGTTCTAGTTATTCCGTTGCTCGAAAAGTTGGATTTGCAACGAATGCAAGACAATTTGATGTTTCAGGAAAAAATGGGCGTGCTCACGGATACGCTAAAGGAATTAAAAGACGAAATAAAATTGTCTCGTGAGCAGCGAACTAAAGCGTACACGGAGCACGTTAAATTGACATCTCGTGTCGAGGGCATCGAAGCTCGTGTTGATGATATTAAGGAGGAACTACATGAACATACCACCAAATCTCATCAGTACAGTTAAAAAATCATATCAATCTGTAAGGGTGGCTAACTTCCACCCTACAGGGGTTCTTGCAACAAGGGTACTAGTACTAACAATGCTAGTACCTATTCTATTGGTAGTAGTTGAGTACATTATGGTGTTCATTCAAGGGTATGTTTCTGATGATATGAACAAATTAATTAATGTGGGAATTAACATTATAGATCATATATTCATTCCTAGTGTATTAACAGCCCTTGTAGGGTTCTTGGCACTTTGGATAGATAAGGACGGTAACGGTGTTCCCGACCAATTAGAAAAGGAGGATAAACGATGAAAGTATTTATTAATCCAGGACATGATATTAACTTAGATAGTGGCGCAGTGAATCCAGTTTACGGCACCCGTGAATGCGATGTGGCACGTGATGCAGGCAAGATGTTGGCCCGGTATCTCGAAACAGCAGGATGCGAAGTTCGTACTCTTCAAGATGATGATTTAGGTCTTGTATGTTCCGAGTCTGACTCTTGGGGCGCAGATATATTTGTGTCGCTCCATTGCAATGCATTCAACACGCAAGCTCGTGGAACGGAGACTTTGTACAAGTCCTTTAATGGGCAACGCTTGGCCAATGATATCCAATCACAAATTATCCGCAGCATTAATACAGTAGATAGAGGCGTTAAAAAACGTGATGACCTTTGGGTCCTAAACGGCACAGATGCAACAGCGGTTCTTGTTGAGATGGCTTTTATTGACAATGAAGAAGACCATGCTATGCTTACGAATGATTTAGATACGATCGTCCGTGCTATTGCACGAGGAATCACCGATTACGCAGGAGGAATGTGATGTATGAAAGAATCAAAAGCCTATTTGATCGCACTCGTAACCGCTATATTCTTATCGGTAGTACTGTGTGCCTCGCCTTGCTTTGCCTCGGATACATCTTCTACCAACCAAGCGGAGCCGACTATCACCGTGCCGTTGACGCAGTGGAACGAGCTCAAGAGCAACAACGAGAAAGCCTTGAACTCAATCGAAGCATCCAGCATTCCATTGACAGAAGCACAGACCTTAGTCGTGAGGCAGGAGCAAGAATTGACAGAAGCTCACAATACAATCAACAGATTGGAGAGCGAATTGGCAAAAGCCAAAGCGGACTCAGTGAAGCAAGAAACTACCTTAAACGAAATGCAGAACTCTTTAGACTTATTGAAGAACAAAATAGAGCGGGACAACCGCACAATCAAGAGACTACGAATGCAACGCAACATATCCCAGGTGGTGGGAGCTGGAGCGATAATTGGAGTGGTAATTCATCGATAGCGAGGTGATCCATATATCTCCTGATCATGAGCAGGTGGACTCATGGATTGACCTAAAGTAGTAAAGACCATGTTAGATTAATTTCTAGCATGGTCTTTTTTTTTGATTTTATTCGTGATTTATATATAATGGTATATATAATGGAGGTAGACCTATGATACAAGTATTTAGTCACAGAACGCATATCGACCAACGGACAGGTGAGACACGCGTAGTTTTTAATAGCGAAATCGGTGAGGCTTTAACTTATGAAGAAGCTTGGGGGATAATTTGTAATCACGACTTAGCGAGTGCCGGGCGTTTATTAATTGCGTATAAGCACGATTGGGAAACCTTTAATCTAGGTAGTAGATTCCCTAATTTTGAATGGCCTGAAAATATTAATTTCGTATATTTTACAGATGAAGCTACTTCGCCTGTTATACCGCCTAGCGCGTATACTGAAATTTCTGTTCAAGAATTAATTAGAATTCTGAAACTTCCATATAGATTAGAAAATACGGAAGATACAAGCTGTTAAAATGCTTAAAAATTCATAATGGTTGCTCAACTGTTGCTCAACTTTTAGAAGTTGAGCATGTGGATATGTTAATAAAATAGAGGGTTTATATAATTTTATGGATATGTTATATAAACAGGTTAAATAGTGAGGTATTTATGAATCAATATATTAAATTCATACGTCATGTGCTATGGGCCTGTTTTTTTGTTACCTTTTTAGGCCTACTTGTCCAATATATTGTGGGCTGGAATCAGTACGTGCTCGGTTGGTTATGGGGCATGTTGACTATGATGGTTTATTTAGTACTGTTAGGTCTACATAATAAAGGGCTAGCATATGGCAATCCACACCAGGCTGTAGCTAAGGCGCGACGTCAAATGATGTGGCGATTGGCTCTGATTGGCGCCTTCGTAGTTATAGGATTGCAAATACCCGGTGTACGAGCTGAAAGTT
>ERZ772920.96-NODE-96-length-51257-cov-4.544881_pt1 | contig 51257 bp, 56 predicted proteins | sample MGYA00511469_ERZ772920 | MGnify/ENA primary metagenome ERZ772920 (study PRJEB29015, sample SAMEA2738069) | human oral metagenome | biome: human oral; feature: human-associated habitat; material: saliva | place: China | collected 2216 ... | reverse complement strand
AAGTAAAATGCCGTAATGCCGATGGTAGTGTGGGGTTTCCCCATGTGAGAGTAGGGCATCGCCAGATTGAATTACAAGCGAAAGCTAAAAGAACCCCGTAGTAGCAATACTGCGGGGTTTTGCTTTTTAGTTTAAGCGTAAATTGCAAAAAATTTTCAAAATATTACCGCTTTTTATCTATATCTTCTCGATCTTCATTCCTTTTATTAGTACAAAAAACAATCTATTTTCACTTCAGTATACTGAAGTCCTTAGATATTGACATATCTAAGGAAACATCCCGATTAAAGTTTAATTTTTCATAAAAGGAAGTGAAAATGAACAGATTTGAAATTCGATTTTATATTGATTCTTCCAAAAAGAGTATTGCCAATACAATTGTGTCGGCAAATAGTGAATTTGAAGCGATTCAGAAATTCCAAAGAACTCATCCAAAATCTATTGTAATTACCTGTATCAAAAAATAGGAGTAAATATGAAAAAGAATGGAGATGATTTACTCATTGATATGCTGTCTTTGTTATGGAAGGGAGGTGTAGCAATTTACCAAACTTTCTCTGGCTCTTCTCAATCAGGGAAAGATGCTAGGTCTAATTTCAAATCTGAATTTGAGACTAAATCAACAGAATGGCAAGAAGCTAAATTAGAACTTGAAAAGTTAAAAAAAGAGCGAGAACAATCTCATAAATAATCAAAAGCGGTCATTTTCTTACTTAAGTTTTGTAAACCCAAGATATGGCCGCTTTTTAATTTTGATCTTGAAAGTTTATCCTCTCAACCCTTCAATTTCTCTCACATTTTCCACCGCTTGATCAGCTTCAACTCGTTGCATAAAAGGTGAAAGTTGCGTTAAATAGTTGAAATCAATCCCTACCGCACGACACCAATTCAGCATAATGTAAAGATACGCATCCGCAACCGAAATTGCTTCGCCAAAATAGATATGGCTTTCTAAATGTTCATTTGCCACAGCAAGTTGATCTAAAATCTGCTCAACGGCTTGTTGGCGAATGGTTTTGGTTAATTCCTCATTATCTTTTGCATAACTTGGTAAACGAAATAACGGAACGAATGATTTATGAATATCTGAATTGAAAAACGCTAACCAGCGAGCGGCTTTGGCTTTATCGCGGACGGTTTTACTACCAAACAGTTTTGCATTTGGATAAAGCTCATCCAAATAGTGCAAAATTGCCTGATTTTGTGAAAGCACTAAATCGCCATCGACCAATACAGGAACAGCTCCTCTTGGATTTAACGCCAAAAAGTCTGGCGATTTGATTAACTCACGTGTTACCGCTTCAAATTGATAATCTGCATTTTCACGTTCTTTTACCCATTCCAACGCTAAGTGTGGTACGAACGAGCAAGCACCAACTAAACCATATAATTTCATAAAATACTCCTGTTGTTACAAAGTGTCGAAATTATACTGTTTTGTACAGCCATTGGCTAATCTGATAAAATAGCTCTATTCTATCATTTCAATTACGTAAATATGACCGTAACTCAAGACCTCTCTAACCACACGCCGATGATGGTGCAATATCTGCAACTCAAAGCCCAAAATCCTGATATTTTACTCTTCTATCGAATGGGCGACTTCTATGAGCTTTTTTATGATGATGCGAAGAAAGCTGCAGCACTATTGGATATTTCACTGACCAAACGTGGTCAATCGGCGGGCGAACAGATTCCGATGGCTGGTGTGCCGTATCACGCGGTGGAAGGTTATTTGGCAAAATTAGTAGCGTTGGGGGAGAGTGTAGCGATTTGTGAACAGACTGGCGATCCAGCAGCCTCGAAAGGGCCTGTCGAACGTAAAGTGGTTCGCATTGTTACACCAGGTACGGTCAGCGATGAGGCGTTACTGCCTGAGCGACAAGACAACTTAGTTGCGGCAATTTATGAGTATAAAGGCACTTTTGCAATTGCAACGCTTGATATGGCATCAGGGCGTTTTTTGATTAGTGAATTGCCAAGCCAAGAGGCGTTAAGTGCCGAACTGCAACGCCTGCAGCCTGCAGAAATTTTGTATGCGGAAGATTTTGCCTACGCAGGCATTTTGAATAACTACAAAGGCTTGCGTCGGCGTCCTGTGTGGGAGTTTGAACTGACTACGGCAATTCAGTTGCTCAATCGTCAATTTGGTACGCAAAGTTTAGCTGGTTTTGGCGTGGAAAAAGCCACCAATGCACTCTGTGCGGCAGGTTGTTTATTGCATTACGCCCAAGAAACGCAACGCACCGCCTTACCGCATATCAACAGTATTCATCTTTCGCAAAATAGCGAAACAGTCTTGCTTGATGCCGCAACCCGTCGCAACTTAGAACTCACCCAAAACCTTGCAGGCGGTACGGAAAATACCCTTGCTTCCGTCTTGGATAAATGCGTGACCCCAATGGGTAGCCGTTTGTTAAAACGCTGGATTCATCAACCGATTCGTGATGTGAAAAAGCTCAAAGAGCGGCAGGATATTATTGAAAGTTTGCAAAAAAGCGAGCAAATTGCATCGCTTCAACAGGCGTTGCAAAATGTAGGCGATATGGAGCGAATTTTGGCACGTGTGGCGTTGCGTTCGGCACGTCCACGTGATTTCACACGCTTGCGTTCAGCCTTGCAACAAATCCCTGAAATTAAACAACTTTCGCAACAATTAGCTCCAAATTTAGATCATTTATTAGCACAATTAGCCGACTTTGATGATCTGGCTGATTTATTACAACGGGCGATTATTGATAACCCTCCGCAGCTTATTCGTGATGGAGGCGTGATTGCAGAGAGTTACAGTGCAGAGTTAGACGAATGGCGTTCGCTTTCCGCTGGGGCAACACAATATTTGGAAGATTTGGAAATCCGCGAGCGGGAAGCAACGGGAATTGATACGCTGAAAATCGGCTTTAATGCGGTGCACGGCTATTACATTCAAATCAGTCAAGGACAGACACATAAAGCACCGATTCACTACGTGCGCCGTCAAACCCTGAAAAATGCGGAACGTTATATTATCCCTGAGCTGAAAACCTACGAAGACAAAGTGTTGAAAGCGAAAGGGGCGTCATTAGCATTAGAAAAACAACTTTATGATGAATTGTTTAACTTGTTAATGCCTCGCTTGGGTGAATTACAACTGGCAGCGATGGTGCTTGCCGAATTGGATGTGTTGGCAAACCTTGCCGAACGTGCGGAAAATCTTGGGTATGTACGTCCAATCTTCAGCCCGCAACGCATTATCAACATCAAAGAAGGTCGCCACCCTGTAGTGGAACGGGTGATTAAAGATCCGTTTATTGCCAACCCTGTTTATCTGAACGCTCAACGTCATTTGTTGGTGGTAACTGGCCCGAATATGGGAGGAAAAAGCACCTATATGCGTCAAATTGCGTTGATCACGCTGATGGCGTATATCGGTAGTTTTGTGCCTGCAGAGAGTGCTGAAATCGGTGCGATTGACCGTATTTTCACCCGCATTGGTGCAAGCGATGATTTGGCTTCGGGGCGTTCGACCTTTATGGTGGAAATGACTGAAATGGCGAATATTCTACATCAAGCCACTGAAAACAGTCTGGTACTGATTGATGAAATTGGGCGTGGCACCTCCACCTACGACGGGCTTTCTCTGGCGTGGGCGTGTGCAGAATGGTTGGCGAAAAAAACTCAATCGCTTACCCTGTTTGCGACTCATTATTTCGAGCTTACCAGCTTGCCGAGCCAACTCAAGGGCGTGGCGAACGTGCATTTAGATGCCCGTGAACACAACGATACCATTGCCTTTATGCACTGCGTGCAAGAGGGTGCGGCAAGCAAGAGTTACGGCTTGGCAGTCGCGGCATTGGCAGGTGTGCCGAAACCTGTCATTGCTTTGGCAAAACAGCGTTTGGCACATTTGGAAACACTCTCCCAACAACAAAAAGTAGGCGAAGAAAACCCGCAGGCGGATTTACTCTTTTCGCAAGAGGTTGTTGAAAATCTACCGCTTGTCGCACAAGAAAGTACCGTGGAATTGGCATTGAGTAAGATTGAGCCAGATGAGCTTACACCCCGTCAAGCATTAGACGAATTGTATAAATTGAAGAGGTTGTTAAAAGGAGAGTTTCTTCGTTAATCACTTAACACTACCCATCATTTTACTCGTAAGCGGTCGAATTATGTAAAAGTTTTGCAAAATTCGACCGCTGATTTTTTTATCCGTTTTAATCTATGGTAAAATTCCAAGCTTTTACTGGATAGATTCTGCGTGCGTGGAATTTCATTCCACACATCCTACCGTTTATTTGTAGGGTGTATGAATACTTGTCATTCACGCATGCTATATACAACGGAAAAACAATGGAACAAAACTTAGTCGAATTTTTAACAAAAACCTTAGATGATTTAAAAGCGCAAGATATTCTGGCGATTGATGTAAAGGGTAAATCGAGCATTACTGATGCAATGATTATTGCCACAGGAACTTCTGTGCGCCATGTGGCTTCAACAGCAGATCGTTTGGCTCAAGAGGCGAAACAAGCAGGTTTTGAAGTGTTTGGTGATGAAGGTAAAGCGGTTGCTGATTGGATTGTAGTGGATTTCGGACAAGCCATTGTGCATTTATTGCAAGCCGATGCCCGTGAAATGTATCAATTAGAGAAACTTTGGGCATAAGATGAAAATCCAACTGATTGCGGTCGGCACGAAAATGCCTGATTGGGTGAAAACGGGCTTTGAAGAGTATCAACGCCGTTTCCCGAAAGATATATCGTTTGAACTAATTGAAATTCCTGCGGGCAAACGGGGCAAGAATGCCGACATTAAGCGTATTTTGGAGCAAGAAGGCAAGGCGATGTTGGCAGCTGCAGGCAAAGGAAAGGTCGTCACTCTGGATATTCCTGGCAAACCGTGGACAACCGAGCAATTAGCCAGCCAGTTAGAAAGCTGGAAAAATGATGGACGAGATGTATGCTTGCTGATTGGCGGGCCTGAAGGTTTGTCGCCAGAGTGTAAACAGGCAGCAGAACAGAGTTGGTCTCTTTCTCCGCTGACTTTGCCTCATCCAATGGTGCGGGTGATTGTGGCGGAAAGTTTATATCGAGCGTGGTCGCTCACGACGAATCATCCGTATCATCGGGAATAATTTTACAAGCGGTCAAATTTTTAAGAAATTCTGCAATCTGAGCAAAATATGTTTGGAAAACTAGCAAAATTAATGTCACCAAAGCCGAATGAAAAGGTGCGAAACGGGCAAGCGGAGAGCAATTTGTTTATTCGCCGAGCAGCTATCGCATTCATGGGGGTGTTGGCATTAACGGGTGTGTTGCTCGCAAATCTCTATCATTTGCAAATCAGCAATTATGAGGACTATCAAACACGCTCGAATGGTAACCGTATTAAGTTGTTGCCCGTGCCGCCAACGCGGGGGCTGATTTATGACCGAAACGGAAAGGTGCTTGCCGAAAATATTACTTATTTTGGGCTGTTTATAGTGCCTGAGAAAACGCAAAATTTAGAGCAAACATTAGTTGAGCTAAAAAGCATTGTTGGCTTAACAGATGAGGATATTGAGAACTTCCATAAAGAGAAAAAGCGTACTTCGCGTTATACGCCGATTTTGCTGAAATCGGATATGAATGAGGAGCAGATAGCACGTTTTGCAGTAAACCAATATCGCTTCCCAAGTTTAGATGTGCAGGCATATTACAAACGGAATTATCCGTATGGCGAAATGCTCACTCATATTTTGGGATATGTTGCGAAAATCAATGAAAAAGATAAGAAAAAGCTGCAAGAAGACGGGAAGTTCGGTAATTATGCAGGTTCACACGATATAGGCAAACTCGGCATTGAGAAATATTACGAAGAGCAGCTGCACGGGCAAGCAGGCTTTGAAGAGGTTGAAATTAATAACCGTGGTAAGATAATCCGCAAGCTTCGGGACCAAGAAGGTGTGGCGGGTAGTTCCTTACGTTTAACCATTGATATTGAGTTACAACAATACATTCAAGATTTACTTAAAGGGCAGAAAGGCTCGGTGGTGGTGTTGGATGCTCGAGATAGTAGCGTGTTGGCGATGGTGACCAGTCCAAGCTACGATAATAACTTATTCGTGGGTGGTATTTCGGGCAAAGATTACAAAGCCTTGTTGGAAGATCCTGCACGTCCGCTTTACAGCCGTGCAACGCAAGGAACTTACCCGCCAGCCTCTACGGTTAAGCCCTTCTATGCAGTAATGGGCTTAGCAGAAGGAAAAATCACGCCAAATACTACCGTTTTCGACCCAGGATTTTGGATTTTACCTGGTACAACTCAGCGTTATCGTGACTGGAAGAAATCGGGGCACGGTTCAACGAATGTGAATAAGGCGATCACGGAGTCTTCGGATACGTTTTTCTATCAGCTCGCTTACGACACAGGGATCGACAAAATGGCGGAGTGGATGACCAAATTTGGTTTTGGTCAGAAAACGGGCATTGACTTATTTGAGGAGTCGGCTGGCGTTTATCCAACCCGTGATTGGAAACGGGCTCGCTACAAAAAACCGTGGGTGCAAGGCGATACTATCCCTGTTGGGATTGGGCAAGGTTATTGGATTGCCACGCCATTGCAAGTGGCGAAAGCCTTGACTGTGTTGGTCAATAATGGGCGAGTAAATACGCCGCATTTAATGAAAGAAATCATTCACGCGAACTCGGTTGAGTCATATAAAGATCCGCTACTTTACGAAAATATTACGGGCGTGCCTGAGAGATTTTGGAACGTGGCGAAGCAGGGGATGTATAACGTCATTAACGCGGGTAACGGTACGGGTAAAAAGGCGGGTGGCTCGTTTTACCGTGCAGCAGGGAAATCGGGGACAGCACAGGTGTTCAACCTGAAAGGCGGAAAATATGACAAAAACGCCTTGAAGAAAGAGCTACACGACCACGCGTGGTTTATTGCTTATGCACCTTACGATAATCCCAAAGTAGTGGTTGCCGCCATTTTAGAAAATGCGGGTGGTGGCGGTGCGAATGCAGCACCTGTAGTGCGTCAAGTGATGGATTTTGCCTTAACACATACGTTGAAGAATGAGGGCAATTTGCAACATTCGCCACAAAATTCACCGCTTGTATCTCCTGTTCTTGCTTCGCCTGTGTCAGAAATGACTGAGGAAAATGTGAATGAGTAACCGATTTAGAAAGGTTTTTTGGAAAGTTTTTTCGCTTGATTTATGGCTCTTACTTGGGCTGTTTGCGATTACAGGCTACGGTCTGTTAGTGCTGTATAGTGCCAGTGGCGGTAGCGAAAAAATGTTCACTAACCGCGTGGTGCAGGTATCTTTAGGATTGGGCATAATGTTTGTGATGGCGATGATCCCGCCTCGCACCTATAAGCAAATTTCGCCCTATTTGTATGCGGTCACTATCGTGATGCTGGTAATGGTGGATGTGTTTGGGGAAACTAGTAAGGGAGCACAACGCTGGCTGAACTTGGGATTTGTCCGTTTCCAGCCGTCGGAAATTGCGAAATTGGCTGTGCCACTAATGGTGGCGACGTTCTTGAGTAATCGACCACTTCCCCCAAATTTCCGCGACACAGCGATTGCGTTGGCGATTATTGTTTTTCCAACCCTGCTTGTGGCAGCACAGCCCGACTTGGGAACCTCGATTTTGGTTTGTGCGGCAGGGATTTTTGTGCTGTTCCTCGCGGGCTTAAGCTGGAAATTGATTTTTGCGGGTGTGGTCTTTTTAGCGGGTTTTATTCCGATAATGTGGTTCTTTTTGATGCACGATTATCAGAAAACGCGGGTAATGACGCTGATTGACCCTGAGAAAGATCCGCTTGGGGCGGGCTACCATATTATTCAATCGAAAATTGCGATTGGTTCGGGTGGCTTGCACGGCAAGGGCTGGATGGAAGGCACGCAATCACAGTTAGAATTTTTGCCAGAACCGCATACCGACTTTATTTTTGCGGTATTAAGCGAAGAACATGGGATGATTGGGGTGTTAATTCTGCTCGGCATTTATCTCTTTATTATTGTACGTGGTTTAATGCTCGGCGCGAAGTCAGATAATGCGTTTGGACGCATTCTTTCGGGCGGCACGGCATTACTCTTTTTTGTGTATGTTTTTGTAAATATTGGGATGGTGAGTGGCATTTTGCCCGTAGTTGGTGTACCCTTACCGCTGTTTAGCTATGGTGGAACGTCTTATGTGACGTTAATGGCTGCGTTTGGATTGATGATGTCAAGCTATGTACATCGTAAAAAACCACACAGCGATAACCCCTATAACAAGCTAAAATAGTAAGAAAAACAAAGGCTTGGCTTACATTATCTTGAAGCTTAGGCTTTTGTTTTTTGAATAAATTTAATCAAACATTAAACTTTTGCTTTTTTGCGGTATCAAAAAGCATAGACAAGGTCAGTTATCGATTAGATTAACAGTCACTATTTTCTCAATCAGTGATAACTTGTTGAGAAAATGGGCAATACAAACATCGTTACAAACGAAACGATATCAAAATGAGGAATACATACTTATGCGATTAAGTAAAATTGTAACCCTGTTGTTAGCTGGATTCTTCACATTCGGAACATTGAATTCTGTTGCAGCAACTAAACACGCAAAAACGGCGATTGTGTCAAAACAGACAAAGGCACAAACTCCAAAGAAAACGCTAAAAGACGCTTCAAAAGCGAAATTTATAAAAGCTGAAGCGAAAAAACAATCTAAAGCGGCAAAACAAGCGGTGAAATCCGCTAAGAAAAATGCAAAGAAGCCCCTTTCTTTGACAGAAAAATATAAGAATACACCACGTAAGCATTTGCAATCTGGTGTGGCAAGCTACTATGCGGATAAATTTAACGGTCACCGTACAGCAAATGGCGAACGTTTTGATAACACAGCGATGACAGCTGCTCATCCATCTTTACCTTTTGGCACATTGATTGAAGTGACCAATATGCGTAATGGCAAGAAAGTGGTTGTTCGGGTGAATGATCGTGGTCCTTATACTCACGCTCGAGTGTTAGATTTATCGAGAAATGCAGCACGCCAATTAGGTATGCATAACACCGGCACAGCCAAAGTGAAAGTTGCTGTGTTAGACAAAAACAAACGATTAGAATTAGCAGAAAAGGGTTAATTTTACTCAGTTTGTTTCAATCCATTATAAAGGGGTTGTTGAGAATTCAACAAGCCCTTGATGAGTTTATAGAGATTCTCAACCCAACGTTATCGGACACTTTATATGAAAAAAAGATTATTAAAACTTGCTGGCCTTTCTGCCTTAATCCTTTCTTCAACCGCTTTGGCGGATTCCACTACGGATTTTGGCATTGCTGCACCGCAATTGAATGCTCAAACTTATATTTTAATGGATTACAACTCTGGTGCGGTATTAGCGAGTCTTAATCCCGATCAACGTCAATATCCTGCCTCGCTAACTAAAATGATGACCGCTTATGTTGTGGGCGAAGCGATTAAACAAGGTAAAGTACACAATAGTGATGTTTACACCGTGAATGAAAATTCGTGGGCACAAAAATTCCCAGGTTCATCATTGATGTTCTTAGACTTGAATAAACAAGTGACCGTAGGCGAGTTAATGAAAGGCTTAATCATCGTTTCAGGTAACGATGCAGCAGTGGCTTTAGCAGAGCATACCTCAGGATCGCAAGCTTCTTTCATTGATGAAATGAATAAGCATGCTCAACGTTTCGGTTTGCAAAATACGCACTTTACCACCGTGCACGGTTTAGATGACCCAAACCAATACTCTTCAGCACGAGATATGGCGATTATCGGTACTCACGTGATCCGTGATCAGCCAGAAGAGTACAAAATTTATTCAGAAAAAGAGTTCCAATATAACGTGAAAAAACCACAGCCAAACCGTAACGGTTTATTGTGGGATAAAACCATGAACGTGGATGGAATGAAAACAGGGCATACCGATAAAGCAGGCTATAACTTGGTGGCGTCAGCGACCAATTCAAATACGCGCTTGATTTCTGTGGTAATGGGCGTTCCGACTTATAAAGGTCGTGAAGTGGAAAGCAAAAAATTACTTCAATGGGGTTTTGCGAACTTTGAAACGGTGAAATCGCTTCCAGCGGGCAAAGCGGTGAAAGAAGAGAGCGTGTACTACGGTGATGCGAACAAAGTACAATTAGGCTCAGTGCAAGATAGCTTTATTACGATTCCAAAAGGTAAAGCAGGCGAGCTTAAAGCCCGTTATGAATTAGACCAAAAAGGCTTAGAAGCCCCACTCACGCAAGGTCAAGTGGTGGGTAAAGTGATTTATCAATTAGATGGCAAAGATATTGCCTCAACTCCACTTCAAACCCTACAAGCCGTGGAGGAAGCGGGTATTTTTGGGCGTGCGTGGGACTGGGTAATACTCACTGTGAAAAGTTTGTTTAACTAATCGGCTCTTGCAACTGAAAATTTAGCCCTTATATAGGCACGCAACAAGCGGTAGGATTTTTGCAAAAGTTTGCCAAAATCTTACCGCTTCATATATTAAAGAGAGGAAAGAATATGACAAATAAAACTGTAAACTTACAAGATTTACCCCAAGCGAAATTAAAAGACTTACTTGAATTTCCGTGTGATTTCACTTTCAAAGTTGTAGGCACGCATCGCGATGGTTTAGTGGATGATGTAGTCGCTGTGACTCAAAGTCACGTAAAAGGTGATTATACACCTCGTGAACAACGTAGCAGCAAAGGCACTTATAATTCGATTTCGATTGATATTGTGGCTGAACACATCGGTCAAGTAGAAACCCTTTATGAAGAACTTGCGAAAATTGAAGGCGTAAGAATGGTACTTTAATGAATTTCTTTTATTGCGGAGAATAAATCTCGTGAGATTTCCCTCTCCCATAAGGGGAGGGGAATTAATATTTTCATCTCAAAATCCCCACTATGAACACAAAACTGATTATTCGCCAATTGGGCGTGCAACCTTATGAAAAAATCTGGCATAAAATGCAAGATTTCACCGACAACCGTACCGAAGAAACTCAAGATGAAATATGGTTAGTGCAACACCCCAGCGTTTTTACACAAGGCTCAGCGGGCAAGCCTGAGCACTTAATCCATCAAACTAATATCCCCGTAGTGCAATCGGATCGCGGCGGGCAGATTACCTATCACGGAATTGGGCAGCAGGTGATGTATGTGCTGATCGACATCAAGCGCTTAAAAGCCCAGGGGCACGACGTTTCTGTACGTGATTTAGTTACCGCACTTGAGCAATGTGTGGTGAAAACCTTGGCGGATTATGGCGTGGAAAGCTACCCAAAACCAGATGCACCAGGGGTTTATGTGGAAGGGCGAAAAATTTGCTCATTAGGACTTCGTATTCGTAAAGGCTGTTCGTTCCATGGGCTAGCACTTAATATCAATATGGATTTATCACCGTTTCACAACATTAACCCGTGCGGTTATGCAGGGCTTGAAATGTGCCAATTAAGCGAATTGAACAATCAGAATAATTTAACCTGTGAGGATGTCTCCCCAAAATTGGTCGCCCACTTTGCCGCGATTTTAGGCTATAATGTGCAACAATTTATTAACAACGAGGAAAACGAATTCTAATGACAACGGCAACGAATACGCCAGCGAAACTCGCACCGTTCAAAATGGAACGAGGCGTGAAATATCGTGATGCAGCGAAAACCTCTGTTATCCAAGTTCGCAATATCGACCCAGATCAAGAGTTACTCAAAAAACCGAGCTGGATGAAAATTAAACTGCCAGCAAGTTCGGCAAAAATCGACAGTATTAAAAACGGGATGCGTCGCCATGGCTTACACTCAGTGTGTGAAGAAGCTTCTTGCCCTAACTTGCACGAATGCTTCAACCACGGCACGGCAACCTTTATGATTATGGGGGCAATTTGTACCCGCCGCTGCCCGTTCTGTGATGTAGCACACGGCAAACCGCTTCCGCTTGACCCAGATGAACCGCGTAAAGTGGCAGAAACTGTGCAAGATATGAGACTCAAATATGTGGTAATTACTTCGGTAGACCGAGACGACTTGCCAGACCGCGGCGCAGCCCACTTTGCGGCAACCGTGCGAGAAATTAAAGCGTTAAATCCAGAGTGTAAAGTGGAAATTCTCGTGCCAGACTTCCGTGGGCGTGTCGAACAAGCGGTCGCAATTTTGAAACAAAATCCACCTGATGTGTTCAACCACAATTTGGAAAATGTGCCACGCTTATATCGCGAAGTCCGTCCTGGGGCAGATTATCACTGGTCGCTTGAATTGCTTAAAATCTTTAAAAAAGAGTTCCCAGATATTCCAACTAAATCGGGCTTAATGGTCGGTTTAGGCGAAACTAACGAAGAGATTTTGGAAGTGATGCGTGACTTACGTGCTCAAGGCGTAACGATGCTCACTGTAGGGCAGTATCTCCAACCAAGCCGCCACCATTTAAAAGTTGAACGCTACGTGCCACCTGAAGAGTTCGATATGTTCCGTGCTGAAGCCGAAAAAATGGGCTTCGAACACGCAGCCTGCGGACCATTCGTGCGTTCATCTTATCACGCCGATCTGCAAGCAAAAGGTGAGATTGTTAAATAGATAGGTGTGTAAACCTTTCACAAGCGGTCGAGATTTGCAAAAGTTTTGCAGATTTCGACCGCTTTGTTTTTGGATATGAGCAGCGGAAATCCCCCCATCAAGCGGTCGAATTTATGCTAAAATTCGCAAAATTTTATTTACTAAGATTTACTCTCTCCCACAAGGGGCGAGGAAAAATAATCAGGAACCCCTATGTTAAAACAAGTCTCAGAAAGCCTACTCGCCCCAAGTGGCGTGGAGCTTTCACATCTTTCTCAAGTATTAGATCACTTCTCTAGCCGTCAAATTGACTATGCGGATCTCTATTTCCAACTCAGTCAAGATGAAAGTTGGGCGTTGGAAGATTCCATCATCAAAGAAGGTGGCTTTTATATCGACCGCGGCTTTGGCGTGCGTGCTGTTTCAGGCGAGAAAACGGGCTTTGCCTATGCTGACCAAATCGGTTTGAGTCAGCTCAATCAATGTGCTGAAGCGGCACGTTCTATCAGCAGTGAAAGCGGTCAATTATTGGTAAAAAATTTCAAAGAAACGACCGCTTGTCAGCGTTATGCAGCGATCAATCCGCTTGAAACTTTAAGCCGTGAGCAGAAAGTGGACTTACTGCACTTGGTTGATAAAGTGGCTCGAGCCGAAGATCCTCGAGTGGTGCAAGTGAATGCGAATGTATCGGCGATTTATGAAGAGATGTTAGTCGCTGCAACCGATGGTACGTTAGCGGCAGATATTCGCCCGCTTGTGCGTTTGTCGGTGTCGGTATTGGTAGAGGAAAATGGCAAGCGTGAACGCGGTTCATCAGGTATGGGCGGTCGCTACGGTTTAAATTTCTTCTTAGAACCGCACATCGTCAACGGCGAAATGGTTGGCTACAACCGTGTGGAATATTTAGCGAAAGAAGCAGTGCGAATGGCGTTGGTGAACTTGGGTGCAATGCCTGCTCCTGCGGGAACAATGCCAATTGTACTCGGTGCTGGTTGGCCAGGCATTTTACTCCACGAAGCGGTTGGACACGGACTGGAAGGCGATTTCAACCGTAAAGAATCCTCATTGTTTACAGGGAAAATGGGTGAGTTAGTGACTTCACCGCTTTGTACCATTGTCGATGACGGTACAATCCAGAATGCCCGCGGTTCAATGACGGTTGATGATGAAGGCGTGCCTTCTCAACGTAATGTGTTGATCGAAAACGGCATCTTAAAAGGCTATTTGCAAGACAAGCTCAATGCCCGTTTAATGGGCGTCGCCCCAACAGGCAATGGCAGACGTGAATCTTATGCCCACTTGCCAATGCCACGAATGACGAATACTTACCTGACCGAAGGCAACCATGAATTTGACGAGATGATCGAATCGGTCGAATACGGTATCTACGCCCCGCATTTCAGTGGCGGACAAGTGGATATTACCTCGGGCAAATTTGTGTTCTCCACCGCAGAAGCTTACTTAATTGAGAAAGGTAAAATCACTAAACCTGTAACGGGTGCAACTTTAATCGGTAGCGGGATTGATGCAATGCAACAAGTCTCAATGGTTGGCAAAAAAATGGAAATCGACCCAGGCATCGGTACTTGCGGCAAAGAAGGGCAAAGCGTGCCAGTGGGTGTCGGACAACCAACGGTGAAATTGGATAAAATTACCGTGGGGGGAAGGGGGTAGAATGTTTGTATGCCTAGGGCTTTCGCCCTAGGTTATGCATAAATGTGTCCCTATAGGACACTACTCTATGCAACAAACACCTGCTGCACTAACACCATATAAAACAGCGTGCCGACGGAAATGGAGAGAAACATATTCTTTTTCCAAAAATGCAATGCCAACACTAATACTCCTGCGATAAAGTCGGGCAAGCCACGGTGTCCTGCGAAAATATCGATATTTTTGTAGCAGTAAATCACCAACATTCCAAACATTGCGGCAGGTAGCACTTTGCCGAGGTAGCGGATATATTCGGGAATTGGGCGGTTGGCGGGGAAGAGCCAAAACGGCACCAAGCGGGTGATTTGTACCGCTAAAACACAAAGCCCGATGGTAATGATGTGTTCGGTAACGGTCATTTGCTTTCCTCCAATTTGACTGTTTCAAGTTTTCTTGCTAGCTGCGGGCGGCGTAGGGTTAAAATTACCCAAATACCAATCAGTGTTGGAATTAAGAAATGCTCTTTTCCGACCACAATCAGCGATATAAACGCGATACCTAAGCCGAGCAATGAGCTTTCGTGTGATTTTTCTTTCAGCCAATTTTCCGCAAAAATGACCAAGAAAAGGGCGGTCATCGCAAATTCTACGCCTGCTAAATTTACAGGCAACATGCCGCCGAATAGGTTACCTAGTGTTGCACCAATCACCCAATATAAATGCAGGTAGAAAGTCACGAAGAACATATACCAGCCTTTATCGATGCCTGCGGGGATTTGTGCCATATAGTTGAGCGAGAAGGATTCATCGACCAGCCCGCTAATCAAATACCACCGTTTTTTGCCAAGATGTGCACCGTATTTTTCCAGCATTGAAATGGCGTAAAAAATTTGGCGACCACTCACCATCAAAGCGATCAGAAAAACGCTTAACGGTGAAAAAGACACAACCAACGCCCCAGCTGCGATAAATTCGACCGAGCCTGCGTAAATGAGTAGTGCCATCAGCATTGGATACAGCACGCCGAAACCGAGGGCTTTCATATAAATGCCGTAGGCGATGCCTAAAAAGAGGAAACCTGCGATCATCGGAGCACTATAAGGTAGCGCTGCTTTTGCTGCAGATTTGATACGTTGAGCACGAGAAGGCTCAAGAGTTGTGGATTGCATAAAGATTATTTTTGAAATGAAATGGAGTGAAGATGATACACGAAAATGGTGTTGAGTGTAATGTGTTCATATCGTTTAGGCTGAAAGTCCATTATAATATAGGCATTTTATTATTAAGGGATATAAATGCTTCAAGAACTCTCTCCTTGTGGAGAAAGAGGGATAAAAGACGAGGCAAAATTTTCCTTTCTCATCTTAAGGAACACTAAATGGCGTGGGTACAAATTCGTTTAAATAGTACAGATAAACAAGCTGAGCAAATCAGCGATTTTTTAACCGAGATTGGGGCTGTGTCGGTGACTTTTATGGATAGTCAAGATACCCCGATTTTTGAGCCGCTTCCAGGCGAAACACGCTTATGGGGCAATACCGATGTAGTTGGTTTGTTTGATGCGGAAACTGATATGAGCGTGATTGTCGAGGCGTTGATTATCAGCCGTTTGGTCACACCAGATTTTGCACATAAAATCGAGCAAATTGAAGACAAAGATTGGGAGCGTGAATGGATGGATAACTTCCACCCAATGCAGTTCGGCAAACGCTTGTGGATCTGCCCAAGCTGGCGTGAAGTGCCAGATCCAAATGCGGTGAATGTGATGTTAGATCCAGGCTTAGCGTTCGGCACAGGCACGCACCCGACCACGGCACTCTGCTTGCAATGGTTAGACAGCTTAGATTTAGAAGGCAAAACCGTGATCGATTTCGGTTGTGGTTCAGGTATCTTAGCCATTGCCGCCTTAAAACTTGGGGCAAAACGTGCGATTGGTATTGACATCGACCCGCAAGCAATTTTGGCTTCGACCAATAATGCTGAAGCGAACGGCGTGGCGGATCGGTTGGAGTTATTCTTAGCGAAAGATCAACCAAAAGATTTACAAGCGGATGTCGTGGTAGCGAACATTTTAGCGGGACCGTTGAAGGAGTTAGCACCGAATATCATCACATTGGTGAAACCGCAAGGAGATTTAGGTTTATCGGGTATTCTAGCTACGCAAGCCGAATCAGTTTGCGAAGCGTATGCTCATGATTTTAACCTCGATCCTGTGGTGGAAAAAGAAGAGTGGTGCCGCATTACGGGTGTGAAGAAATAATAAAATCAGCGGTGAAATTTGCATTTTATTTTGCTAATTTCACCGCTTGTTGTTTTAAAACACTGCTTCCAAACGCATAAACCCGTTGAAATAGTGCCCCCGATTATTATCTTTATCGTTATAAAGACTAATTTCAGGCTGAATAAAGAGCCATTTTTTTAAAATTGGTTGACGATAGGTAACAAAAGGCCCCCAAGTATTAAATTTTGAGCGGTCTTTATCGAATCGCCCACCAGTAAATATGCCATAACTTAGGGTTTTAAAACCGGAAAAAGTATGTTGACGGTAAAGGCTATTGCCCCAGCCCGTTTCTTCTTCCTTATTATGTGTATATTGCAAGAAAGTATGGTTCATAATAAAGGTGTTGTCGCTATCAATATAACGGTTTTCTAAGTTAGTTCGTAAATAGTGGCGACTACGTGAGCCATAACGGTAAATTTGTTCGAGACGCGTGCTGAAATTTTCTGTCCATTCCTGTTTTTTGCTGATTCGCAAACGTCCAAATATATCTCCCATTGAGCGTAAACCCACATCAAAATCTGTTTTCACACCAAATTCTTTTGCGGCATTTGACCAACGTAAAGCCATTGATGCGTTGTCATTTCTGGCTTGGCGGGCATCATAGTTGCGATTCCGTTCTAAATTTTCGTAGTTTTTTCCAACACGGTTTTTATCGCGGGATTGGTTCTCAATATCCTCGTCCCCGAAGACGACGCTCAAATGTTTTTTCAATACAGGTAATTTAATTTTACCGCGTACACGAGGTTTGTAAGTAAAGTGGCTGTAACGATTCCATTCCATATCCATCATTACGCGTAAGCTTGCTGAGGCGGGTTTGCTCTGGTCAGTTTCGCCTAACCAATCGTTAATATTATTTGACCAACTGTGAAGCGATTGTTTAACTGTTTTATGTTGTTGATCTGCCCAAGTGTTTTCGGTTTCTTCTGCATTACTTTGTTCGGCATAGGCAGAAAGGCTTATAGCTGCAATAAAGGCTGGGATTAGGTAGCGGGATCTGTTCATTGTGAATCTCTTTGATTGGCTGGAATATGAGAGATAATAATCCAAAACAGAGAGGGATTCAAAAGGATTAAAAGAAAAAGCGGTCTGATATGCGAAAACTTTTGCAAAATCGACCGCTTGTGATGATTGAATGATTGCCCGTAATACGCATTCGCACCGTATGAGCAATTCAGGTTGCATTAAGTTGATTTGCGGAAGGTTTCCACCACCGTTTCCATTAATTTTTCTTAGGTAGAACTAAACATACAGTAGCAGATAAAATCACTGATGCTACGCCAACCCAAGATGTGATAGATAAGCTATCATTTAGTAAAATAATCGAAAACAAAACACCAAAAACAGGCTCTAATGCGAGAAATATTCCGCTTTTATTTGTTTCTGTTTCCGATAATCCTTTATTCCAAGCCCAGTTTGCAAATAAACTACAGCCTATACCTAAATAAAGTAATGCTATTATTGAAGAATATGAGAAATTGATATTCCAGTCTTTTACTAATAACAACATAAAAGGTAAACCGATTAACGTTCCTAATTGCAACGATAATGCGGTATAAACTTTAGGATTTAAATTACCTAATACGGATTTTGATAATCTTAGCCATAATGCAACAACAATTGTTGAAGCTAGAACTAATAAGCAACCAATTAATGAAATTTCTTCGCTATCAGATAATCCAACTAATAGAAACACACCAATAAATGCAATTATTCCCAATAGCCAAATAGTTAAAGAAGCTTTCTCTTTAAAAAAGAGCTGACCAACTAGGATAACCATTAGTGGTTCTATACCGATCATAGTGGCTGCACTTGAAGCTGATGTATATTGCAAACCAATAAACTGCAATAAGAATGTGGCTGGGTAAGTTAAAAATCCTAATAAAGCAATTTTTTTCCAATCTACGTCTGATTTACTATTCTCTTTTATAAATCTCAATGTAATAGGGAATAAAATAACTCCTGCAATAATCAATCTAAATAAAACAACTAATGCAGGATCTAATGTTTCATAGGCAAATTTTCCTGCAATAAAAGATGTTCCCCATAAGAATGAAGCAAGTAGGAGATAAATCATATTATTTGCCCTCTTTATTTTCTAAAATGAGTAATTTTCTTTATAGTTAATATGAATAACTTTTGAATGATTATGCATTTTAAATTCTACTCTATTAGTCAAAAATTTGTTCTGATAAATTCTTTAATGGTATCTAAAGATGCTACATCACTGGTAAAAAGTGACTTGTAAAATAGGAATGATTGGAGAAGTTCCAGTACTTAAAACAACATTGCTAGCATAAAACTTTTTTGAAGTTCCTTCATTATCAAGATGAGAAACAACCGACTGCAAGTATTGCTCAAATTCCTAGCTCTTTGTGAATTTAAAATCTGCAATCGTATATTCCTCTAATCACAGGTTAAACAAAAATTTAACCTATTTTTAACTATATCAATACTTATGCTTTAAACAAGTTAGATCAGTATAATTTATAATAGGAAAAGTCTATTTTTAGACTAACACCACTTCTAGCCCTTTCTCTCTCAAGGTTTGAATTATCACTAGATCAGCCTCTCTGCCCGTAATCAACAAGTCAATTTCATTCAGATCGCTAAACAGCATTCCAACTTGTTTTCCTAGTTTGGTGCTATCAACTAACGCAATAAACTTGTGTGCCTTTCGAGCGAGAGCTTGTTCAGAATTGGCTAAAATCATATCGGTTTTATAGAGTCCATCTGGGGTAAAACCTTTTCCGCTAGTGAACATCACATCCGCAAAATAGTTATTTTCGTGCTGATTGTTTAAGGATAACGTGACTCGTTCATTGCGGTTATATTGCCCGCCCATAATCACTAAATTCTCGTGATTGTGCTCAATTAAGTAGTTTGCAAGTGGTAGAAAATTAGTGATGATTTGCACATGTTTAGCGCAGAGTTGGTTGCCCAGTAGTTGTATTGTTGAACCTGCGGTTAAAATTACGCTTGCACCATCAAAACAGTATTTACTTGCTGCTTCGGCAATACGCTGTTTTTCGCTGACATTATTGATTTGGTTAGAAAAATACTGCCCTGGGCTTGTTTCAATCGCTTCCGCTCCGTTACGAACTTTATGCAATTTGCCTTGTTCATGCAGTTTGTTTATGTCACGACGTGCTGTAGCGGGGGAAATTTCAAGTAAATCAATAATCTCGTTAGTAGATAGCATCTTTTTTTCTTCCAGTAACGAAAGTAATTGTTTATGTCTATATGTTTCATTCATTGGCAATCCTTTTGTTTTGGTGTTTAATCAATGAACTGTAACTTTATTTTTACTTATACTTTCCTCTCTCCGTTTACGGAAAGAATGAATTGAGGTAAGGAATGTTTTTACAATATTGATTTAAATTGAATATTTAGTGCTTGTTAGAAGCTATCATTGAAACCGTGTGGGTGGTGATTTTACCGTGTTTAGCAAATAGGGTTGAAAGAATCTAACTTTCGTAAGTGATTTTATTAACGTTATCCATAGTGTGCTCATCGCTGTATTCAATACGGAAAATTCAATCATTTTAAATCATAAATAGTCAAAAAATTTTGTAAAATGCTTTTTGTTGATTTTGTGATCTAATTCTCATTTTTAATGTATTCAGACGAAACGAGATTCTATCTGCTTGGACTTGAAAAAAAGGAAGGTTCGTTATATATTGAGAAATGAAAAGGTAGTAGAGCTTGCCCCACTACCTTTAATTTTTAGATAAGTTTATCAGGCTAGTGCCTCAGATTGGCTTAATAATTATCTTATTATAAAAGTCATAGTTTATTGAACATTGTGACTTTTTATTTTCTTCATTTGCAAAAAATCGCTTATATCCTACCGCTTGAAAAATAAAATGTGGTCAACCCTAAAAATAATCAAAAATAATCTTTTTTTATCAAAATAAAGTGGTTGTTATGCAGCCATTACATCTATTTTACTGAATGATACTCTCACTCAACAGCGTCTTTTTGACGTAATTTGATTTTAAAATAAAAGGTTCTCTTATGGAAATGCTCAGTGATATTCTGGTCTTTTTAAAAGATCAGGTGTTAAATAAAGCACCTTTCTTACTTGGTATTGTTGCCTGCTTGGGCTACATTCTGCTTAAAAAAGATTCCACCACCATTATTAAAGGCACCATCAAAACCATTGTAGGTTTTATGCTTGTGCAAGCAGGTTCTGGCTTCTTGGTCACCAACTTCAAACCGGTGATTGAAGGTTTATCGAAATTCCACCACTTGACTGGTGCGGTGATTGACCCATACACCAGTATGCAAGCGACTATTCAAACGATGGCGGATAACTATGCCTGGGTGGGGTATGCAGTAATCGGTGCATTGTTGCTTAACATCTTATTAGTGGTGTTCAGAAAATTCACTGGTATTCGTACCATTATGCTGACAGGTCACATTATGTTCCAACAAACAGGTTTGGTGGCGGTGTTCTATATGATCATCGGTGCATCAATGTGGGAAACGGTGATTTATACCTCGGTGTTAATGGCTCTCTATTGGGGTATCTCTTCTAACATTATGTATAAAGCTACCCAAGCTGTTACTGACGGAGCAGGTTTCTCTATCGGTCACCAACAACAAATTGCTTCTTGGATTGCAACTAAACTTGCCCCAAAACTTGGTGACAAAAACGACTCTGTTGACCATATGAAATTACCGAAATGGTTACATATCTTCCACGATAGCATCTCTGCAACGGCACTCGTGATGACCATCTTCTTCAGTATCATTCTTTTCTCATTCGGTTTAGACAACCTGCAACAAATGGCGGGCAAAACTCACTGGTCTATGTACATTCTTGAAATGGGCTTGAAATTCGCCGTAGCAATTCAAATCATTGTAACGGGTGTGCGTATGTTCGTGGCGGAATTGTCTGAAGCTTTCAAAGGTATCTCTGAACGCTTAATTCCAAACTCAGTCCTTGCGATTGACTGTGCGGCAATTTACGCCTTCTCACCAAATGCGATGGTATTCGGCTTTATGTGGGGTGCAATTGGTCAATTCGTTGCAGTAGGTTTATTACTAGGCTTTAGCTCACCAATTCTTATCATTCCAGGCTTTATCCCAATGTTCTTCTCAAACGCTACCATCGGCGTGTTCGCAAACCAATTCGGTGGCTGGAAAGCGGTAATGAAAATCTGTTTCGTGATGGGTATGATTGAAGTGTTCGGCTCTGCGTGGGTAATCCAAATGCTTGCCAGCCAAGGCACCACTTTCAACGGCTGGATGGGTATGGCTGACTGGGCGTTATTCTTCCCACCAATCCTACAAGGTATCATCAGCGTACCAGGCTTCTTCTTCGTGATTGTTGCCCTTGCATTAGTTTATATGTTCTTCGCCTCACGTAAATTACGTGCAGAAGAAGCCGAAGCGAAAGCAAAAGGCTTAACCCTTGAACAATTAGATGGCTACGGCTTAGACCAAGCACAAGCAGAGACAGAACAAGCGGTCGAAAAAGCAGAAACTTCTGCAAATGTTGATGCAAAACCTGTACGCATTCTTGCAGTGTGCGGTTCAGGTCAAGGCTCATCAATGATGATGAAAATGAAAATTAAACAATACCTTGATAAACGAGGCATTCCAAACGTAATGGACTCTTGCGCAGTTACCGACCACAAAGGTAAAGTATCAGGCGTGGACATCATTGTTTGCTCAAAACACTTACAAGATGAAATCGTCCAAGAAGGTCGCGTCTCTGTGCTAGGCGTACAAAATATGCTTAACCCGAACACCTTCGGTGAAGAACTCTTGACGTTGATTAAAAAATATCAATAAATCCTACGGCGTCCTGTAGGGACGCATTTATGCGTAACCTAGGGCGAAAGCCCTAGGATTAAACAAAAAGGACACTCTATGTTAAAAGAATCCCTCATTGAAAATCACTCCATCGCCCTCAACCAAACCGCTGCTTCTTGGCAAGAAGCCATCAAAATCGGCACAGACTTACTCGTTAAAGCGGGCACTATCGAACCTTGCTACTATGACCATATCATCAGCAACATCGAAAAAATGGGACCTTACATCATTCTAGCCCCAGGCTTAGCCATGCCACATGCTCGCCCAGAAGAGGGTGTGATCAAAGCCTCTTTTGCATTGGTCACATTAAAAGAGCCAGTGACTTTTGAAGGCGAAGACGAACCTGTGAGTGTATTCATTATCCTCGCAGGCAGCGATTCTGACCGACACATGGAAGGCTTAATGGAAATTACCCAAGTGCTAGACGACGAAGAGAGTGAAACTGGTGTGAACCTCGACAAAGTCCTCGCCTGCAAAACCGCAGAAGATGTGTATGTGATGATTGATGCGGCATTGAATGGGTAAAGCGATAAAAGAAGAGCGTATCCATTGATGTTCAGGTATTGATTTTTAGGAGCTTTAGCAACTATTTTGTCTATTATGCCAATAAAACCGCTTTCAAGCGGTTTTGTTTTATCTCAGATTTGCAAATTACTCTATAAAATCAACCGCTTACCACCATTCTAGTAAGAATAATTCCCATCACAGTCAATAGAATTCCACCGACCAAATGCAATCCTAATATTAAACTAAATTCCAGCCATTTTCCTGTTAAGAGTTTCTCACTTAATTCCGCAGAAAAGCTAGAAAAAGTGGTGAAACTGCCAAGGAATCCCGTGATAATCAGTAATTTCTGCTGATCGTGCAGCGATAATCCCATTGCAATCCCAATCAACAAACAGCCTACCCAATTCGCAATTAGCGTACCAAAAGCAAAAGTGGTAAACATTGGGTTAAGCCATAAGCCGAGTAACCAGCGGGCAATTGCCCCTGCAACTGCGCCGATAGAAATGAGTAATAGGTTTATCATTATTACACCAAAAACAAGTGAGGAATCAAGTTCATTACGCCCACTGTTGCGAGAGAGAGCAATAAGCGGGATGCCCCAAAGATAAAACCACGGTGTGTACCGTTGTCGAATTTTACCAGCAAATTTGCCATTGCCGTGAGAGCATAAACCTCAATGACGGTGAAAATTACTAAGTACAGATAAGCAGTGTAAATTGATAAATAATGTAAAGTCAAAAACCACGGAGCGACAATCCCGACCGCCAAAATGGGTGCAACCCAAGCGGTCTGTTTTGGCGTGAGGTTAATTTTGCGTGAAAAAGTGCTTTGCAAAAGCACAGTTAATAAACCATTCACAAATAGTGCAATGGGCGAATGTTCGGGCATACCCAGTTTGTTGTCGAACAAAAACGGGAAAATCACGAAAAACGAGGTTGCTATCGAAAGCGGGATAAAGAGCATTAAATGTACAAAGAGAAAATCTTTGGTCATAATGTCACGGATTTGCGAAAAGCGAAATTTCACCAATTTTTGCACCGCTTGTATTTGTGAAAATGGCTTAATCATCATCACAAACAAAATCGCTTCAATTGCAAAGCACGCCCAAATGAGAGCATTGATGTGATCGTACTTAATAAAAGGAATCACCAAAAGTGGGGCACCCATTGAGGACATTGATGTAACTTTGAGATATTTGCCTTGTAGACGTGTTTTCTCAGCATATTCATTGCCCGCAATCGCGAGTAAACAGGCTTTGGCATTCGTACCGAACAAGCAACTCCCTAGACCAAAACAGGTAGTAGCGAGTAGCAAGAGAAAATAGTGATCAGCAGAGAGGAAAAAGATGTAAGCAAGCACATCTAAAAAGCAGCCAAGCAACATCATTTTGGCAAGCCCGAAGCGATCGCCCCAGATGCCTGCAAAAATGGCAAGTGCTTGGTTGCAGAAAAAGAGCAACGAGAGCGAAAAAGCGATTTCACTGTTGCTCAGTCCCTTTTTCTGAAGGTAGATAAAAAAGACCGTTTGCATTGAAAAGAAAGCCAATGTGGAGAAAAATCGGCGAATCAAGAGAAGTTTTTGTAGGTACAGCATAAAATTGAGATTAGTAGTGCGGTGGTGGTGTTTCTTCTTCACGAGAAGCCACGTTGCTTGCCGAGATACCTTTGAATTTTTCCGCCAAATGGCGAACTTGGGTTTGGAGTTTATCGAGAGCGAATTGTTGATCGATCAAAGCTTGATTTAATTCTTCGATCGTTATTTCTTGAAAGGCAACTTTGGTTTCAAGTTCTTCAATTCTGTTAAATAATTCAAGATTTGAGGGCATTTTTAATAAAAAAGGTTGTCATAAAAAGAAATACACTTTACTCTATTGAGCTATATCTTACCAATCTTTTATGAGGAATATAGGATGTTAAACAAAAAATTTACTTTAGTTGCAACATTAATGGCAACATTGGTTGCAGGTTCTGTGATGGCAGAGCAAAAAGCGGATAAAAAATTCGTGGATGATTCATCATACGCAGTCGGCGTGTTGATGGGTAAAAATATCGAAGGGATTGTGGAATCTCAAAAAGCGGTTTTCACTTATAACCAAGATAAAATCTTAGCAGGTGTGCAAGATACCTTGAAAAAAACAGGTAAATTAACCGATGAAGATTTACAAAATCAATTGAAAGCATTAGATAGCTACCTCTCTTCACAAGAGCAAAAAATTCAAGCGGAAAAATCAAAAGCAACGATTGAGGAAGGCGATAAATTCCGTGCAGAATATGCAAAAACAGCTGGCGTGAAAAAAACTGATTCGGGCTTATTATATAAAATTGAAAAAGCAGGCGAAGGGGCAAGCCCAAGCAAAACGGATATGGTAAAAGTGCACTATAAAGGCACATTACCAGATGGCACGGTATTTGACAGCTCATACGACCGTAATGCACCTGTGGAATTCCAATTAAATCAACTGATTCCAGGTTGGATCGAAGCAATCCCAATGCTGAAAAAAGGTGGCAAAATGGAAATCGTCGTTCCACCTGCATTAGGTTATGGTGATCGTTCGGCAGGTAAAATTCCAGCGAATTCAACCTTAAAATTTGAGATTGAATTGTTGGATTTTAAACCAGCTAAATAATTAGGTAATGTGTAGGGTGGGCTTTTAGCCCACCATTTTTATTTGCATATCAACAGTTAATCGGTGGGATACTCCGCCCTACAATCAAATGAGCACTTTCACCCCCTACACCGATGAAGATCACGCTATTCTCGCCTCTTACTTCCCTGTGATTGACGGCATTGCTGCACTCTTGGGCGAACATTGCGAAATCGTGTTGCATTCGCTCGAATTTCTCGAACATTCCGCCATTTACGTGGTAAATGGACACAACACCGACCGCAGAATCGGCTCGCCATTAACCGACAAAGCGCTACGCTCGTTACATAATATGCAAACCGACAGCGTCTCCAAACCGTATTTTACACGTGGTAAAGGTGGGGGCGTATTGATGAAATCGGTCACTATCGCTATTCGAAACCGCAAACAGCACGTGATAGGATTTATTTGCATCAATATGAACTTGGATGTGCCGACCTCGCAATTCTTAAACGCCTTCTTCCCACCGCACGAGGAAAACGATACCTCCGTTAATTTCGCTAGCTCAGTCGAAGATCTGGTGGCTCAAACCATCGACCGTACTATTGAAGAGGTAATGAGCGATCGTGCGGTTGCCAACAACAATAAAAACCGCCAAATCGTGGTGTCGCTGTTTGAAAAAGGGATTTTTGATATTAAAGAGGCAATCAACCAAGTCGCAGAGCGGTTGGATATTTCCCGTCACACGGTTTACCTTTACATCCGTCAAATTAAGCAAGGTGCAGAAGAGAAAGGAAGCGAATAATGCAGTATGTTTTAGCAGTAAAAGGCGAAGTGTATGGCTCACAAGCGGCGTATTTAGCCTATCAATTTGCAGAGCAGTTATTAGCTAGTGGACACGAAATACGCCAGATTTTCTTTTTCCAAAACGGTGTAAGCAATGCGAATATGTTGGTCAATCCCGCAAGCGATGAAGTGAACTTAGTGGAACATTGGAAAAAATTGGCAGAAAACCACCGCTTGTCGTTGCATCTCTGCATCTCTGCTGCACAACGCCGCGGCATTGTTGAAGAGAACCTCGCCGAGCCTTTTATTCTGGCAGGCTTGGGCGAATTTAGCCAAGCCGTGCTCAAAGCCGATAGATTACTGACCTTTTAAAATGAAATATAAATTAGCGATTTTATTTACCCAACCACCTTTTGGCACAAGCATTAGCCGTGAAGGGTTGGATGCCTTGCTTGCCGCCAGTGCATTTTGCGAGGAAGAACAGCTTGCGATCTGTTTCCTTAACGATGGCGTATTCAATTTGATTGCCCACCAACAGCCTGAATTGTTGCTTCAAAAAGATCATATTGCCACTTTCAAACTGATTGAGCTTTACGATTTGACGGAATGTTTTATCTGCAAAGAAAGCCTTGTCGAACGCGGATTAGATAATGCTGAGCTTGTACTTAAAGAAGCTCAAAAAGTAAGCAAAAACAGACTGTTTGAAGTGTTACATCAAACCGAAAAAGTGCTGACGTTTTAACAGTGAGGAGATAAATGCTTTATACACTATCCAAAGCCCAATACGACAAGCAAGAACTCACCACCTTGCTTGCCCAACTACAACCGACCGACGCCCTACTTTTATGGCAAGATGGCGTGTTGCAAGCGGTTAAAAATCCGCAACTTTTTGCAAATCGCGAGAACGTATTTGCTCTCACCCAAGATCTGCAAGCCAGAAATCTAACAGTAACCGTAGAAACTATTTCCCTTGAACAAGCAGTGAGATTGACCGAGGGGTTTTATCCTCAGGTGAGTTTATAGCTTAAGCCAACAGTTCACCCACCTTAAACCAATCTGCTCGTCCGTTTAAGAAATCTTGCACCGACATCGGTTTTTTGCCCTGTGGTTGAAGTTGGGTGATGTTTAATACGCCATCTTGAGTGGCAATTTGCAAGCCCGTTTTATCAAAAGCAATTATGGTGCCGAGTGCTTTTTCTTGGTGTGGTAACACATTGGCTTGATAGATTTTTACTCGTTCTTCATTGCCATTCACGTTTACCGTTAAAAATGCAATTGGGGCTGGATTGAAGGCTCGGATATTGCGTTCCAACTGACAAGCGGGCAAATTCCAGTCTAATTTTGCTTCTTCTTTAGTGAGCTTTTCCGCATAGTTTGCCAAATTGTCATCTTGTTTTTCAGGTTTAAATTGTTGGCTTTCTAATCCGTTTAATACTTCGAGCAACGCTGGCGGGGCAAGCTCGGCAAGCTTTTGATAAAGTGAAGCTGAGGTTTCAGTCGGTAAAATATCGGTATACACTTTGTGCAACATATCGCCTGTGTCTAAACCGATGTCCATCTGCATAATGGTTACGCCTGTTTGGCTATCACCTGCCCAAATCGCACGTTGAATAGGGGCTGCACCTCGCCAACGTGGAAGGATCGAACCATGCACGTTCAAACAGCCATATTTAGGTGCATTTAACACCGCTTCAGGCAGAATCAAACCATAAGCGACCACCACCATCACATCCGCATTTAAGGCTTTAAGCTCTGCTTGCACCTCTTCTTTACGCAACGATTTCGGCTGATAAATAGGAATATTGTACGTTTCGGCAAGCTGTTTGACGGGGCTGGCTTGCAGTTTTTTGCCTCGGCCCGCAGGTTTGTCGGGTTGGGTGTAAACAGCGATGACGTTGTGTTCTGAATTAAGAAGCGCTTGTAGATGTTGGGCAGCAAAATCAGGAGTGCCAGCGAAAATAATATTTAGTTTTGACATAATCGAATAAAGTAGATGAATGATGGGGGATTTTAGCAGAAAATAGAGTAATTTCTTCGTTTTTTCTTCTGCCAAATCTCCCCTACCCCTCTTTGCTAAAGAGGGGATTAGATCACAGTAAATTTAAATTTTGCTTTTTTACTTTAACATTATAAAAATGTAAATGAGTCAGATAAATTTTATTTCATAAAGAAATATCCCCTCTTTAGCAAAGAGGGGTAGGGGAGATTTGGCAGCAGTAATTAACGAAGAAATTAAGCAATATAATTAAGCTTTTTTTGCTAAAATACGCCCAATTTGTTGCAATAAGAGTACAGAATGGAATTTTTTATCCCGAAATCGGAGGCGATTTTTGAGGAAGAGATCAAAAAAAGCCGATTTATAACCTACCTTCGCCACACGGAAGGGATGGAGCAATCCAAGGCATTTTTAGCGGAGATAAAAGCCTTGCATCCGTCTGCTCGCCATTGGTGTTGGGCAACGGTAGCAGGAATGCCTACAGACTCGCAACAATACAGTTTTTCGGACGATGGCGAGCCTTCTGGCACAGCAGGAAAGCCAATGTTAAGTTATTTGCTTGGTTCAGGCTTGGGCGAAATTACTGCTGTGGTAGTGCGTTATTATGGTGGTATTTTACTGGGTACAGGCGGGCTAGTTAAGGCTTATGGTAATGGTGTGCAACAGGCACTGCTGAAACTTGAAACAGCTCGTAAAGTATTGCGAGAAAATTACCGCTTGCAGTGTGAATATGAGCAATTTAATACGATCAGTCACTTGTTGCAAGATTGGGATATTGAGATACTCGATCAACAATTTAGTGAGAAAATCGTACTTCGTTGGGCGGTAAATCCTGCTCAAGTTGAGCAAATTCAAGACTCGCTTACGCAACGTTTTGCGGGGCGGTTAGTGTTAGAGAAAGAAGAGTAATAAGGTGCAGTTTTTAACGATTATTCGCATTGTTGGCGTGTTAGTAATGAGTTTTTCGCTCACGATGTTGTTGCCTGCGGTAGTTGCCTTGATTTACGGCGATGGTGGTGGACGTGAGTTCTTAGAATCCTTTGTGCTTACGTTTGCAGTAGGGGCAACGCTTTGGTGGTTCTGTCGAGATTACAAAGATCAATTACGCTCCCGCGAGGGGTTCCTGATTGTAGTGCTATTCTGGATCGTATTGGGCAGTCTTGGGGCTGTGCCGTTTATCCTGTTAGAACACCCAGATTTGAATTTCAGCGAGTCGATTTTTGAGTCTTTTTCAGGGCTAACAACCACGGGGGCAACGGTCATTACGGGATTAGACGAACTCCCTAAAGCGATATTGTTCTACCGCCAATTTTTGCAATGGCTAGGTGGAATGGGGATCATCGTGTTGGCAATTGCGATTATTCCAATGATGGGTTTGGGTAAGCTTTATCGAGCGGAAATGCCAGGCCCACTCAAAGATGAGCGAATACAACCGAGGATTGCAGAAGTAGCCAAAATGCTGTGGCAAATTTATCTTTCGCTCACGATTTTATGTGGGATGGCGTATTGGTTGGCGGGTATGACCCCCTTTGATGCGATTTCACACAGCTTTGCGACCATTTCGATTGGTGGATTTTCAACTCATGATGCGAGCATCGGTTATTTTAATAGCACCACGATTAACTATATCACGGTCTTTTTCTTACTGATTTCGTCGTGTAATTTCGCTTTGCATTTTACCTTGTTTAGCCAGTTGAAAGACCCGAAAGAGAAACGTAAAAGTACAGTGTTACAACGCCTTTATTGGCGAGATTATGAATTTCGCTCCTTTATGTTTATCCAAATTGCTCTGTTTTTAATTTGTGTGATAGTGCTGGTATTCCACCAATATTTCAACACAACAGGGACAACCATTGATCAAGTATTGTTTGAAGCGGTGTCGATTTCCACCACTGCAGGTTTTGGGGTAACAGATTTCAGCCAATGGCCATCATTTTTACCGACCTTGCTTATTTTAGCCTCTTTTGTTGGCGGTTGTGCAGGTTCAACAGGTGGAGGATTGAAGGTTATTCGTGTGCTATTGCTCTATTTGCAAATGAATCGAGAAATTCACCGCTTTGTGCACCCGAATGCAGTAAAACCGATTAAGCTTGGCAAATCAGTGCTTTCTGACCGTATCGAAGAGGGAATTTGGGCGTTTTTCTCTGCTTATATTTTTGTCTTTATTCTTTGTTGGCTGATGGCAATTTTGTGCGGAATGGAATCGTTTGATGCCTTTAACGCTGTTCTGGCAAGCCTGAACAACTTAGGCCCTGCATTGGGTAGCGTGAGTACCAACTTCACTCAAGTGCCAGATAGTGCAAAATGGGTAATGACCTTTGCGATGGTGTGTGGGCGGTTGGAAGTGTTCACTTTACTTGTAATTTTAAGCCCTGTTTTTTGGAAAGATTAATAATGAAAACCCTGATTTTATATTTTACGACCGATGGTCAAACCAAGAAGATTACCGACAAACTTGCCGAGCAAATTAGTCACGATGTAGAAGTGATTTCACTGCAAGATCAAGCGGTCGATTTTGCCGAAAAATTAGCAAATGCCGACCAGATTGTGATTGGGGCATCTATTCGCTATGGGCATTTTAATCCGCTGGTGTATCAGTTTGTGGCTGAACACCAAGTGGTGTTAAATCAGAAGAAATCTGCATTTTTCAGTGTAAATTTAACCGCTCGTAAACCGAACCGCAAAACGGCAGAGAGCAACACTTACGTGCGAAAATTCCTTGCTAAAATTGCGTGGCAGCCAAACTATGTGGAAGTGATTGCTGGTGCGTTGCTTTACCCGCGTTATAAATTCTTTGATCGCGTGATGATTCAATTCATTATGAAGCTGACTAAAGGTGAAACAGATACTAGCAAAGAGTATGAATTTACCGATTGGGCTCAGGTGGAACAGTTTGGGAAGTTGTTAGATGCGGGACTAAAGTAAAGAGATGTAAATTTTCTATCTAAAAATGAGATAATGCGTATAATCGCCCATGTGCCCACAATCGTGGGCGATTTTTTATTTTAAGGAAAACAAAATGAGCATTTTAAAAGAGTTTCGTGAATTTGCAGTAAAAGGCAATGTTGTGGATATGGCTGTCGGTGTGATCATCGGTGGTGCGTTTGGGAAAATCGTTTCTTCATTAGTAAGTGATGTGATTATGCCACCTATCGGTTGGATCATCGGCGGCGTGGATTTCAAAGATTTAGCAATCGAAATTGCACCTGCAAAAGAAGGTACGGAAGCCGTAATGTTGAAATACGGTGCGTTCATTCAAAACGTGTTTGATTTCTTAATTATCGCAATTGCGGTATTTGCGATGGTGAAAATTATCAACTCACTTAAAAAAGTCCCAGTGCCAGAGCCAGAAAAAACACCAGAGCCAACGGCTGAAGAGAAATTACTTACTGAAATTCGTGATTTATTGAAAAAATAATTGCGATAAATAAAGAAAAAATAACTGCTTGTAGAGTGAATCTGCAAGCGGTTTTTTTATAGGTATATTGAACAAAATATCTGGTATATTTAAGTGATCGGAGTTCTTAAAATAGTAATGTATTCAATTGACTATAAAAATGAGAATTGTTAATTTTTTGTTATTTTTGTACCATTATGTATGGTTAAATTAATATTATATTTTTAAGTAAGATATTTTCTGATAGAAAATACAACGAAGTAATCCAAATCTTATGTTATTTAATAATTGTATCAATGATAGTTTTTTATAAAGAATATTTTTAATTTTGCATTAGAGTAGGAGTCTCACTAAGACCTGTAGCAGGTGGTTTTATAGGAGGGTCAATAGAGGGATTTATCAAGCGTTTTTTATGAGTTCTTTTAAGAGAAAAAGATGAAGTGACTTTAGAAGATATATTAAATTTAGTAGACATTGCCTTATACATGAGGTTGAAGAAGAAAAATTTTCAACATTAAAGAATATAAATGGAGCGAAAGTTGCAATAGAAGATTCATCATATCAATATGATCGGTTCTCTAAAATTGCTAATATTCACGATGAAATTATGGCAATGCCAATGAATTACGAAACACTTTTAGGTGAACTTGGGAATAGTTTATCTGGAGGTCAAAAACAGCGATTATTTATTGCAAGGGCATTATATAAAAAGCCACGAGTTTTATTTATGGATGAAGCTACTAGTCATTTAGATGAAAATAATGAAAAACTAATCAATGCAGCAATTTCTAAATTAAATATGATAAGAATTATTATTGCACATCGGCAATCTACGATTATGAGTGGAGATAGAGTTATTGATTTAGAGAGATTATCCTAAAAAGAATCGCTTGCAGAGAAACCTGTAAGCGGTTTTTTTTATAGGAGTATGGCTCTGTACTTTATGTATTTCTATCTGGTTTTGAGAATATATGGTTTAAAAATGGATTTGTTCGGCGTTGAATTGAAGAAATAATATAAATTTAACCTCTTAGCTATTAAGAATAATTCTCACTATTGTTAATTTTTTGAGGTAGATCACAAAAGCAAAATTTTTTTGTTAAAAAAATGTGAAATTCCTTTTTTTTGTACCTCTAAAGTGTCAGAATGAACACGCTTTTTACCTATGATTATTTTTTGGAGTGCATATGCAAAGTGTTAATTTTGATGTTGCAATTGTCGGTGCAGGGGGCGGTGGTTTGCGTGCCGCAATTGCAGCAGCAGAAGCAAATCCGAACTTAAAAATCGCTTTAATCTCAAAAGTTTACCCAATGCGTAGCCATACTGTAGCAGCAGAAGGTGGCTCAGCAGCAGTAATTAAAGATAACGATTCATTCGATAACCACTTTAACGACACTGTAGGCGGTGGCGACTGGTTATGTGAGCAAGATATTGTTGAATATTTTGTAGAGCATTCTCCAATTGAGATGACTCAATTAGAGCGTTGGGGGTGCCCTTGGAGCCGTCGTGAAGATGGTGAAGTAAATGTACGTCGTTTCGGTGGGATGAAAATTGAGCGTACTTGGTTCGCAGCGGATAAAACAGGTTTCCATATCTTACATACGCTTTTCCAAACTTCAATGAAATACCCTAACATCGTGCGTTTCGATGAGCACTTTGTATTAGATATTTTAACTGACAATGGTGAAGCACGCGGTTGTGTGGCGATGAATATGATGGAAGGCACATTAGTGCAAATCAATGCATCTGCAGTGGTTATCGCAACAGGTGGTGGTTGCCGTACTTATCGCTTCAACACTAATGGTGGTATCGTAACAGGTGACGGTTTATCAATGGCATATCGTCACGGGGTGGCATTGCGTGATATGGAATTCGTTCAATATCACCCAACAGGCTTACCGAATACAGGTATTTTGATGACCGAAGGTTGTCGTGGTGAAGGTGGTATTTTAGTCAATAAAGATGGCTACCGTTACTTACAAGATTATGGCTTAGGACCAGAAACCCCAATCGGCAAACCAGAAAACAAATATATGGAATTAGGCCCTCGTGACCGAGTTTCTCAAGCATTCTGGCAAGAATGGAAAAAAGGCAACACTTTAAAAACTGCAAAAGGCGTGGATGTGGTTCACTTAGACTTACGTCACTTAGGTGAAAAACACTTAACCGAACGTTTACCGTTCATCTGCGAATTAGCTCGTGCTTATGAAGGTGTGGATCCAGTGACTCAACCAATCCCAGTGCGTCCAGTAGTTCACTACACCATGGGTGGTATTGAAGTGGATATGCATGCTGAAACCTCAATCAAAGGTTTATATGCAGTGGGTGAATGTGCTTCTTCAGGCTTACACGGTGCGAACCGCTTAGGTTCTAACTCATTAGCTGAACTTGTGGTATTCGGTAAAGTGGCGGGTGAAAATGCAGCACGCCGTGCGTTAGAAGCAGGTCCTGCAAACCAAGCACAAATTGATGCACAAGCGAAAGATGTAGTTGCACGCTTAACCGCATTAGCGAACCAAGAAGGTAACGAATCTTACTCAGACATTCGTAACCAAATGGGTGATGCAATGGAAGAAGGTTGTGGTATCTACCGTACACAAGAAGGTATGGAAGGTGCAGTAAACAAAATTGAAGAGCTTAAAGAACGTTATAAACGCATCAGCGTGAAAGATAAATCAAGTGTATTTAACACTGATTTACTCTACAAAATTGAACTTGGCTTTATCTTAGACGTAGCACAATCTATTGCGTGTTCAGCGGTTGAACGTAAAGAATCTCGTGGCGCACACCAACGTTTAGACTTCACAGAACGTGATGATGTGAACTACTTAAAACACACCCAAGCATTCTATAATGCAGATGGCAAACCAACCATCAAATACAGTGATGTGAAAATTACTAAATCTCAACCTGCAAAACGAGTGTACGGTGCAGAAGGTGCAGCACAAGAAGCAGCGAAAAAAGCGGCACAACAAAAATAGGGGATGGCTATGGAAAAAATGACGATTGAAGTGCTTCGTTACAACCCAGAAGTGGATAGCGAACCACATTTAGAAAAATATGAAGTACCGTATGATGGTCAAACTTCACTTTTAGATGCGTTAAACTTCATCAAAGATGAGTTACAACCAGAGCTATCTTACCGTTGGTCTTGCCGTATGGCGATCTGCGGTTCTTGCGGTATGATGGTAAATGGCAAACCAAAATTAGCGTGTAAAACATTCTTACGCGACTACAGTGGTTATATGCGTATTGAACCACTTCAAAACTTCCCGATTGAACGTGACTTAGTGGTAGATTTAAGCCACTTTATTGATAGCCTTGAAGCAATTCAACCTTACATTATTGATAATAAAACGCCAGAGGGACAACGTACCAAACAAACTCCAGCACAACTTGAGAAATATCGTCACTTCTCAATGTGTATCAACTGTGGTTTGTGTTATGCAGCGTGTCCACAATTTGGTTTAAACCCAGAGTTTATCGGCCCTGCAGCACTTACACTTGCACACCGCTATAACCTTGATAACCGTGATAACGGTCGTGAACAACGTATGAAGCTATTAAGTTCTCAAAACGGTGTATGGAGCTGTACTTTCGTTGGTTACTGCTCAGAAGTATGTCCAAAACACGTAGGCCCTGCTTCTGCGATTAACCAAAGCAAATTAGAAAGTGCGAAAGACTATGTTATCTCAATGTTAAAACCAAAAGGTTAAGGGGAAGTTATGACAACAAAACGTAAAGCCTATGTGCGTGAAGTAAAACCTACTTGGTGGACGAAAGTCGGTTTTTATAAATTCTATATGGTGCGTGAAGCAACGGCGATCCCAACGGTTTGGTTCTGTTTAGTGTTACTTTATGGCGTCATTTCATTAGGTAATGGTACATTTGATACTAGCTTCGTAGATTTCTTAAAAAATCCAATTGTGATCATCTTAAACCTTGTGAGCTTAGCCGCAATGTTATTACATGCAGCAACGCTCTTCATTATGACCCCACAAGTCTTGGGTATTATGGTAAAAGGTGAAAAATTACCTGTGGCAACGGGTGCGAAAATTATGTGGGGTATTACCGCTGTAATTAGCATCATCGTATTAGCCCTTGCGTTATAGGAGTGAAATATGAGCAAACAAGACGTTATTAACAAAGCGGTAAAATCAAACGAACCGCCCGTATGGTTACTCTTTAGTGCAGGTGGCTCAGTCAGTGCATTTTTCTTTCCTGTGGTGATTTTAATCTTCGCATTATTGTTACCATTTAATATTGTGGAGGCAAAAACAATCATCGCTTTTGCACACACTTGGATTGGTAAATTTGCAATCTTAGTATTAACTATTTTCCCAATGTGGGCAGGTATGCATCGTGTTCACCACGGCTTACACGACTTAAAAGTACACCTCCCAGCAGGTGGCGTGATTTTCTACGGATTATCAGCAGTTTACACAGTCGTTGTAGCGTACTTAACATTAAGCCTATAATGCTAACCGCACAAGCGATTAAAAATACGAAGAGCCTTGTAAATGAAAATTTACAGGGCTTTTTTGTAAATTTTTTTACGCAAACCTTTGCTTTTCAAATACTTACCGACAAATCGAAAAAGAACGTGTAGAATACGCTCACTTTGAATTTCTACTCAATCAAACAGGACATAAAATGGATATGATCGAAATTTTGGGCTATGTAGCTTCCATTCTAGTTGCCAGCTCGTTTTTTATGAAAGACGTGGTAAAACTTCGCACTATCAACACTTTTGGCGCAATTGGTTTTGTGATTTATGGGCTGTTGTTGCCTACGTATCCTGTAGCATTTTTGAATACGTTGGTTGCAGGTGCGAATATTTACTATATTTGGCAAGCATTAAAGCAAAACAATACAAAATAAGACACACCACCTTCGGGTGGTTTTATTTTTATAAGCGGTTGTCTTTCTGCTTGAAATATAAAAAGAGCTGTTTTACCCTAATACCAATTTTAGAAATAACCTGAGAAACGATGAATCCAACCGATTTAAGCCAAATAAAATGGCAACCGACCGCACCGATTGAAAACTTGCTCAAACGTGCGAAGATAATAAAAAATATCCGCCAGTTCTTTGCAGATCGTGGCGTGTTAGAAGTAGAAACGCCTGTTCTGAGTGAATTTTCGGTAACCGATGTGCACCTCTCTACCTTCCAAACGCAATTTCTTCCGCCCTTTGAGCGAGAAACAAAGCCCCTTTATTTAATGACTAGCCCTGAATATCATATGAAACGCTTGCTTGTCGCAGGCTCTGGGGCGATTTATCAGCTCTGTAAAGTCTTTCGTAACGAAGAAGCAGGCAAACGCCACAATCCTGAATTTACGATGTTGGAATGGTATCGCCCCTATTTCGATATGTACCGTTTAATTAACGAAGTGGATGATTTATTACAAGAAATTTTGGACTGCGAGCCTGCAGAGTCTTTTAGCTATCAATTTGTGTTCCAAACTTATGTGGGGTTAGATCCCCTTTCTGCAACCAAAGCCCAATTAGTCGAAAAAGCTCGCAAGCACGGTTTTCAATGCGATGACGATGAGAATCGCGATACTTTATTACAATTTTTATTTAGCGAAATTGTAGAAGCCAATATCGGCAAAGAACGTCCCACTGCGGTTTATCATTTTCCGTCGACCCAAGCTACACTCGCCCAAGTGAGTAGTGAAGATCATCGCGTAGCTGAACGTTTTGAGTTTTATTATAAAGGCTTAGAGCTTGCCAACGGTTTTCACGAATTAGATGATACCAAAGAGCAAATTCGGCGTTTTAATGCGGATAATGTTGAACGCGAAAAAATGGGGTTGCCACTGCAAGCGTTAGATACTCGTTTCCTCGCTTCACTGGAAGCGGGAATGCCTGACTGTTCTGGAGTGGCATTGGGCGTGGATCGCTTAGTGATGATTGCATTGGGTGCAGAGCATATCCGTGATGTGATAGCCTTTAGTGTGGAGAGTGCGTAAAAACCGATTCTTTATAGCAATAGCCTTTTTAGTTCGGGTGCTTTCCTTTACAATCGCCTTATCTTTTGGATTATCTTCTTAGGACTTATGATGAAAAAATTTCTTCTCCTTGTAATGTTAGCAAGTTTTTTAACCGCTTGTGGGGTAAAAGGTGCACTTTATTTCCCAGAAAATGTACCTGTTCAACAAAGCCAAAACTAATAATAAGCGGTCGATTCCCAATTTATTTTTACAAACACAACGGAAACTATATGAACCATTTTGAATATAAAAATCAACAACTTTTTGCTGAAGATGTGGCAATTGCTGACATTATTAGCGAACACGGCACACCTGCTTATATCTATTCTCGTGCAACGCTTGAAGGCCATTGGCACGCTTTTGACAACGCCTTTGGCTCACACCCTCATTTAATTTGCTTTGCCGTAAAATCGAATTCCAACATTGCACTTTTAAACGTGATGGCAAAATTAGGTTCGGGCTTTGATATTGTTTCTCAAGGTGAATTAGAACGCGTGCTTGCCGCAGGAGGCGAGGCGTCAAAAGTGGTGTTCTCTGGCGTGGCAAAATCGCACAGTGAAATTGAACGTGCATTGGACGTGGGCATTCGTTGCTTCAATGTGGAGTCGATTCCTGAATTGCACCGCATTAATGAAGTAGCAGGCAAAATGGGTAAAATCGCCCCAATTTCTCTGCGTGTTAATCCAGACGTGGACGCCAAAACTCACCCTTATATTTCCACAGGCTTGAAAGAGAATAAATTTGGCGTGAGCGTACAACAAGCACGTGAAGTTTACAGCTTAGCGAAAACCTTGCCGAACGTGAAAATTATGGGAATGGACTGCCACATTGGCTCACAACTGACCGAATTACAGCCGTTCTTAGATGCGACCGACCGTTTAATCGTGTTGATGGAACAGCTCAAAGAAGATGGCATCGAACTACATCACCTAGACTTAGGCGGTGGCTTGGGCGTACCTTATAACGGTGAAGAACCACCACATCCAGCCGAATACACGGAAGCGTTGCTTGCAAAATTAAAAAATTACCCAAACTTGGAAATTATTTTAGAGCCAGGACGTGCGATTAGTGCGAATGCGGGGATTTTAGTGACTAAAGTGGAATATCTGAAATCAAACGAAGACCGTAATTTTGCGATTGTGGATACGGGTATGAATGATATGATCCGCCCAGCACTTTACGAAGCCTATATGCAAATTACTGAAGTCAATCAATCGCTTGATCGCGAAAAAGCGGTTTATGATGTGGTGGGGCCTATCTGTGAAACGTCTGATTTCTTAGGCAAAGGCAGAGAATTGGCGATTGCCGAAGGCGATTTAATCGCAATGCGTTCAGCAGGGGCGTATGGGGCAACTATGTCTTCCACCTATAATTCCCGTCCACAAGCGGTCGAAATTTTGGTGGACGGTGCAAAAGCCCACTTGATTAAAGCTAGGGCTGATTTTGCAGACTTGTGGAGATTGGAAAAATTAATTTAATTTCTTTAAAATAAAATTTCCAGTATAAAGCCCCAATGTGATCTTGAACTGAGCACAAAGGGGTTTTTCTTTTATTCCCTTTACTCTTTTATTACAGGTGTGGAATCAGGCTACTGCTCAATGCTGAAAGCTCGAAATGCAATACCAATTTCAGCATAAGCTTGTGTTACTCTTATTGTTTATAGTTATATTCCAAATGAAAAAACTTTTCTCTGCTTTTCCTCCATTTCTCCGCATAAAAATTTGTTCATTACTAAAATTTGGGATATTTTCTTTAAACAAGGCTTGAAAAACCTAGCATTTTCTGCGAAGGTAACCCCGTTTATTTTTGATAAAGGAACGCATTATGCATAATGATAATTTGAAAGAGCTAACCTTGCGGGGGATGGTGTTGGGGGCGTTAATAACGGTGCTGTTTACTGCATCAAACGTCTATCTAGGGCTGAAAGTAGGGATGACCTTTGCGTCTTCCATTCCTGCGGCGGTGATTTCCATGGCGGTGCTGAAATTCTTTAAAGATTCCAGCATTCTTGAAAACAATATGGTACAAACACAGGCGTCTTCTGCGGGAACGCTGTCGTCCGTGATTTTTGTGTTACCAGGTTTGTTGATGATGGGCTATTGGCAAGATTTTCCATTCTGGCAAACAATGTTGATTTGTGCTGCTGGTGGTACATTAGGCGTGCTGTTTACCATTCCGCTTCGTCGTGCAATGGTCGTGAATAGTGATTTACCTTATCCTGAAGGCGTGGCTGCGGCAGAAATTCTCAAAGCAGGCAACCACGGAGAGGGCGATAGTGGCGTGAAAGATATTGCTTACGGTGGGATTTTTGCAGCAACGGTCGCCTTTTTTACTAATGGCTTACGCATAGTGGCAGATGGTGCAAGTGCGTGGGTAAGCAGTGGTAAAGCCATGTTCCAACTGCCAATGGGCTTCTCATTGGCGTTAGTCGGTGCGGGTTACTTAATTGGTATCGTAGGCGGTTTGGCGATGTTGCTTGGTGTAGCCCTTACTTGGGGCATTGCCGTGCCGTATTTTACCGCACACGCAGATATTGCAGCGGATGCGAATATGGTGGATGTAGCAATGATGGTTTGGAAAACCAAAGTGCGTTTTATTGGAGTGGGAACCATTGGGATTGCAGCAATTTGGACGTTGTTAATTTTGATGAAACCGATGATTGAAGGGATGGTGCATTCGTTCCGTATGTTAAAAGGCAATGCGGGCGAATCGGTGGAACGCATTGACATCGACCTTTCGCCAAAAACGATGATTTATATCTTAATCGCAACGGTTGCCTTGATTGTGATTTCACTTTATCACTTCATCGCAGCTGCCCCAATTTCGCCAGAATTAGCGGTGTTATTGGTGGTGGTTTGTACCTTCTTAGCAGTCTTCATCGGCTTCTTCGTCGCGGCAGCTTCGGGGTATATGGCGGGCTTAGTGGGATCATCTTCAAGCCCAATTTCAGGTATCGGGATTATTTCGGTGATCGTGATTTCGTTGGTGTTAGTGACTATCGGCAACTCTGCAGGTTTATTTGAAACGGTAGATGGTCAGAAATTTTTGACTGCTTTAACGCTTTTCACGGCATCTATCGTTTTAACCACTGCGACCATTTCAAACGATAACTTGCAAGATTTAAAAACAGGTTTGCTCGTTCACGCGACACCGTGGAGACAACAAGTTGCCTTGATTATCGGCTGTTTCGTCGGTGCGTTGGTAATAGCGCCAGTGTTAGAGATTCTCTACCATGCTTACGGCTTCAGCGGTGCGTTGCCTCGCCCTGATATGGATCCTGCACAAGCGTTATCTGCACCACAAGCAACGATTATGACCGCCATTTCACAAGGGATTTTCTCAAATAAATTGGAATGGACTTACATTTTAAGCGGTGTGGGTTTAGGCGCAGTGTTGATTGTGATTGATGCTTTCTTGAAAAAAATCAGCGACAAGAAAATCGGTTTACCAGTGATCGCTGTGGGTATCGGTATCTACTTACCGCCATCAATCAATATGCCTGTAATTATTGGGGCATTTTTAGCGTGGTTTATTACCCGTCATATCGCAAACTATGCAAAACGCACAGGTAATAAAGCAGTAGTTGCTAAAGCAGAACGTTTCGGCACACTCTTTTCTGCGGGCTTAATTGTAGGCGAAAGTTTGATGGGTGTGGTGTTAGCGTTTGTGATCGCTGCTTCCGTTACTTCAGGTGGCTCTGAAGCACCACTTGCCTTAAACCTTGAAAACTGGGAAGGCGTGGCAGAAGTGCTTGGATTAGCGATCTTCCTCTTCGGTTTATTCTTATTTGCTAGTCGCGTGTTGCGTGCGAAGAGAGCGTAGTCTATATACCTAGGGCTGCACGCCCTAGGTTAGTAATAAATAAGCCCCTATGGGGCTTTTTTTATTATTACACCAAATGCATTCATATTCAAAATCCAGCTACCAGACAAAAATGTGATCTACATCATAAAACCAACATAAAACCATAGCTCAATCCGCACGAAATCGGTACTATATACCCCAAATTTATTATTCAACCCTTTTCACAACTCACGGAGTATTTTATGGAATTTCGTATTGAAAAAGATACCATGGGCGAAGTGCAAGTACCAGCAGAAAAATACTGGGCGGCGCAAACCGAACGTTCACGCAATAACTTCAAAATCGGGCCTGAAGCCTCAATGCCACACGAAATCATTGAAGCCTTTGGTTATTTGAAAAAAGCGGCGGCATTCGCTAACCACGATTTAGGCGTGTTGTCTGCGGAAAAACGCAATTTAATCGCACAAGCCTGTGATGAAATTCTAGCAAATAAACTCGACGACCAATTCCCGCTCGTAATCTGGCAAACGGGTTCTGGTACACAATCGAATATGAACGTGAATGAAGTGGTTGCAAACCGCGCACACGTTTTACATGGCGGTAAATTAGGTGAAAAATCTATTATTCACCCGAATGATGATGTGAACAAATCACAATCTTCAAATGATACTTTCCCAACGGCAATGCACATTGCAGCATACAAAAAAGTGGTAGAAACCACCATTCCTGCGGTAGAACGCTTACAAAAAACTTTAGCAGCAAAATCTGAAGCATTCAAAGATGTAGTGAAAATTGGTCGTACTCACTTAATGGATGCAACCCCATTAACATTAGGTCAAGAGTTCTCGGCTTATGCAGCACAATTACACTTCGGTTTAATCGCACTGAAAAATACGCTTCCACACTTACGTCAATTGGCATTAGGTGGCACAGCAGTAGGCACAGGTTTGAACACGCCAAAAGGCTATGATGTGTTAGTTGCAGATTACATCGCAAAATTCACCGCTTTACCATTCGAAACAGCAGAAAATAAATTCGAAGCATTAGCAGCACACGATGCAATCGTGGAAACTCATGGTGCATTAAAACAGTTAGCAGTGAGTTTATTTAAAATCGCTAACGACATTCGCTTATTAGCGTCAGGTCCGCGTTCTGGTATCGGTGAAATTTTAATTCCAGAAAACGAACCAGGCTCATCCATTATGCCAGGTAAAGTAAACCCAACCCAATGCGAAGCGATGACGATGGTTTGTGCACAAGTGTTAGGTAACGACACCACCATTTCATTCGTGGGCTCACAAGGTCACTTCCAATTAAATGTGTATAACCCAGTAATGATCGCAAACTTCTTACAATCTGCACAATTATTAGCAGATGCATGCGTATCATTCGATGAACATTGTGCTGTAGGCATTGAACCGAACTATCCACGTATTAAACAACAATTAGAGCAATCTTTAATGTTGGTAACGGCGTTAAATACCTACATTGGTTACGAAAATGCAGCGAAAATTGCGAAAACCGCTCACAAAAACGGCACAACATTGAAAGAAGAAGCGATTAACTTAGGCTTATTAACCGCTGAACAATTCGATGCTTGGGTTCGCCCAGAAGATATGGTCGGTGGCTTGAAATAATCTTTGATATATCGAAGCTAAGATAAGTCAACTAAATTAGTCGATTATGCACAAATTATGCATAGTCGACTATTTTTTTTTGCATATATATTGACAAAAGGGATTTTTTTTTTTTTGAATAATAGGGTTCTGTCATAGTACAGGCATTTAGTCTTATTGTTTATTAAGGAAATTTATATGAAAAAGCTATTTTTAATTTTAATTACAGCAGTATTAGTCGGGTGTGCATCATCTGAATTTAAAGCGTATAAAGCTGATAAGGATAACTTTACACCTAATACAGATCGGTATTTTAGTAGTCCAATTTATTACCAAGAAAACGTGTTCGGAGGACCTGGAGCAGGGCGATTTTATATCAATACGTCAATTGAAGAAGGGAAAATGACGTGGTCTTTAAGTACAGATTGGCTTAGTGCAAGTGGTAGATGGTTGTTTAACAATCAAATAGCTTTTAATATTGATGGACAAATTTATAAATTTTCTGGTCAAGCAACGCCAAATACAGAAATAATGGGTGGAAGCATGGTTATGGAAAGAAATATATATGGTGTTTCTGACGAATTTATTAGTAAATTAGAAAATGCAAATTCAGTTATTGTCAGAGTATCTGGAACACAGGCATATGTAGAAAGAACATTATCTCAAGAAGATATTAAAAATATAAAATGGTATATTTCATATATGAAATCAGGAAATAGACCTACACAAAGTAAATAAAGAGAAAAAAGAGCATGAAATTTTATATTCATGCTCTTTTTATTATTTATTTAACCACGCCATATAAGCTGCCGTGCCTTCAGCTACAGACTTAAATTCGCCTGTGTAGCCCGCTGCACGCAAGGCAGTTAAATCCGCTTGAGTGAAAGTTTGGTAGCGTGATTTTAAGTGGTCTGGGAACGGGATGGTTTCAATTTCGCCTTTACCGTGGAATTTAATCACCGCTTCTGCCACCGCTTTGAACGATTCCGCTTTGCCTGTGCCAAGGTTGTAAATGCCTGAAATGCCATTTTGCCACGCCCAGATATTCACTTTCGCCACATCTTCTACATACACAAAATCGCGTAAAAACTCTTCCGAACCTTCAAAAAGTTTTGGATTTTCGCCTTTCAACATTTGATTGTTGAGGTGGAATGCCACACTTGCCATTGAACCTTTGTGCTGTTCGCGTGGGCCGTAAACGTTGAAGTATTTGAAACCACATACAGGAGAATTTGCTTCAGGCAAGATTCTGCGCACATATTCATCAAATAAGAACTTTGAGTAACCATACGCATTTAATGGGCCTTCAAATTCGCGTTTTTCGATGAAATTGTCTGAACGACCACCGTAAGTGGCTGCACTTGATGCGTAGAAGAACGGGATTTGGCGATCTAAGCAGAAATGCAACAACTCTTTGGAGTATTCGTAGTTGTTGTGCATTAAGTATTTGCCGTCCCATTCGGTAGTAGCTGAACAAGCTCCTTCGTGGAATACCGCATCAATGTCACCAAAATCGTCGCCCGCGATAATTGAGGCGATGAAATCTTCTTTATCGCAATAATCTGCGATGTCTAAATCTACTAAATTGATGAATTTTTCCCCATTTTTGAGATTGTCCACCACTAAAATATCTTTGCGACCCATTTCATTTAAGGCTTTGACGATATTGCTGCCGATCATACCAAAGCCGCCAGTTACGATAATCATAGGTTTTCCTTATGCTGATTAAAATTGGGGATATTATCGGTTGAACAGGGCGGATTTGCAAATTTTCCTTTCAATTTGCAATTATTTCGCTCTCGCAATTTGCTTTTTCAGCTTTTGCATTTTTTCTTTAATGCGTTGGCGTTTGAGAGCGGAAATGTGATCCACGAACAGCACACCGTTGAGGTGATCGATTTCATGTTGAATGCAAATCGCAAATAAGCCATCGGCATCGTAAATCACCTCTTCACCTTGGCGGTTTAATGCTTTCACCTTCACTTTTTCTTTGCGTGGCACTAACGCACGGTGCCCTGGAATAGACAAACAGCCTTCCTCAATGCCCGTTTCGCCTTCGCTTTCCAAAATTTCTGGGTTGATTAACACCACTTGGTTGGTTTTATCGCCTTCAATGTCGATGGTAATTACACGATTTAATACGCCTACTTGCGGTGCGGCAAGCCCGATGCCTTCGTGTTCGTACATCGTCTCAAACATATCGTCGATAAATTGGTTTAATTCTGCATCGACTTTTGCCACGGGTTCGCACACCGTTGCAAGTCGCTCATCTGGGTATAAAACGACCTCTAATACTGCCATTTTTGTGATCTCGCTCGAAAATTTTAAAAGATTTAGTTGGCTATTCTAGCCTTTTTCTTATGATTAGGGAAATTTTCCTTTTTTTCTAGGCTTTATTTCGGAATGCGTCTAGTTTCTCTGCTCAAATTATTGCAAGTGCCACAAATCGGTGCTCAAAAAATCGCTCGCCTGTTGGCGGAAATCGACTTCGACCAATTTTGCCAATTCGACAAACAACAACTTCGCCAAATTGGTTGGAACGAAAAGCAAATCCAGCGTTGGTTTCAGCCAGATCAGGCGTGGATTAATGTGGCACTTTCGTGGGCAGAGCAGGGAGGCAACCGCATTCTGACCTTGTTTGATGATGATTATCCCTTTTTGCTACGCCAAATCAGCACCGCCCCGCCCGTATTATTCGTGAAAGGTTCGGTAGAAAGTTTGAGCTTACCGCAAATTGCGATGGTGGGTAGCCGCGATTTTTCCCATTATGGCGAATACTGGGCAGGCTATTTTGCCTCGGAATTAGTTAAAAATGGCTTCGCGGTCACAAGCGGGTTGGCGATTGGCATTGACGGCTTTTGTCATCAGCGAGTGGTAGCAGAAAATGGCACCACAATTGCTGTACTTGGCTCTGGTTTGGCACAGGTTTACCCAGCACGACACAAAAAATTAGCAGAGCAGATAATTGAGACTGGCGGGGCATTAGTGTCGGAATTTTTCCCTAATCAGCCTCCAATTGCTGAGAATTTCCCGCGACGAAATCGCATTATCAGTGGGCTTTCGTTAGGCACATTAGTAGTGGAAGCAACGATTAACAGCGGATCGCTCATTACTGCCCGTTATGCTTTGGAACAAGGTCGGGAAGTGTTTGCTCTACCAAATGCAGTGCAAAATCCTTATTCTGCAGGTTGCCATAAGCTCATTAAAGAAGGGGCATTATTAACGGAAAGCATTGAAGACATTTTGCAAGCAGTACAATATCAGTTGCAAAGGGAGCCTGTGCAAGCAGAGTTGTTTGAAGCTCAAACGCAAGCGGTGGATTCTGTGCCACGTTTTGCAAAATCGGCAGCCGTGCCAGTTGTAAAGACTTTGCCAGAAATGACCGCTTGCCAGCAGCAGATTTTCGAACAGATTAGCCTTGAGCCGATAGCGATTGATGATATTGCCAAAGCGGTGGAGATGGATGTGTCGATGTTGTTGGTTGAACTTCTAAACTTGGAATTGTTAGGCGTGGTAAAATCGGTAAATGGTGGGTATGTTCTTGCTTAACCTTTTTCAGAGAGTGTATATATTTTTTACAAAAGATCGTGTTAAAAATTAAGAAAAATGCTACAATCTCTTGCTTTAAAAAATTAGACGTCTATTTTCTACACAAATTTTAGGGTTCATATGGCTACTGAGAAAAAAACAAAAGCTCCTGAACAGATTGAAAAAACAGGGGTAAAAAGCAAGGGCTTAAATACGACATTATGGATTGTGGCAATTGTGCTTTTAGCGGTGGCGGCGATTGGTAATACTTATTTTGCCTCACACTTTGCACTGGTTGTTCGCGTGTTATTATTAGTGGTTTTAGTGGTTGGTGCAGTTGCTGTTGCAGCAATAACTAACCAAGGTCAAAAAGCGATCGGTTTTATGAAAGAATCTCGCACCGAATTACGCAAAATTATTTGGCCAACTCGCCCAGAAGCAACGCAAACTACGTTCATCGTGATTGCAATGTGTATCGTAGTTTCACTGGTATTATGGGGCTTTGATACTATTATCGTGGCATTAATTAATTTCATTACTAATCTATAAGGCTAAGCAAAATGAGTGAAGTAGAAACAACAACAGAAGTAAGTAAAAAACGTTGGTATGTACTCCAAGCATTTTCAGGATTTGAAAATCGTGTTGCGGTAACCTTACGTGAATACATCAAATTACATAAAATGGAAGATCAGTTTGGTGAAGTGTTAGTGCCAACTGAAGAAATCATTGAAAATGTGGGCGGCAAACGCCGTAAAACAGAACGTAAATTCTTCCCTGGTTATGTATTAGTGGAAATGGAAATGAACGATTACACTTGGCAGTTAGTTCGTAGCGTGCCACGTGTGATGGGTTTTATTGGCGGTACTGCAGATAAACCCGCACCAATTTCAAGAAAAGAAGCAGACCGCATTCTTAACCGCGTACAAGAAACGGCAGAAAAACCACGTCATCGTAACGAATACTTCCCTGGCGAAAGCGTACGTGTTACGGAAGGTCCATTCGCAGACTTTACTGGTACAGTGGAAGAAGTGGATTACGAAAAAGGACGTATTAAAGTGTCTGTATCAATCTTCGGTCGTGCAACCCCTGTTGAGCTTGAGTTCAACCAAGTGGAAAAACAACACGGTTAATTCAAAATTGGCAAAACAAAAAAGAAAACCGACCGCTTGGTCGGTTTTCTTTTTTGTGCTTTGTTATTGTGAAATGCTTGAAAAACGGCCACAATTTCGGTAAAATTGGCTACCAATTACGAGCCATTTTATATGGCTCGTATTTTTGTGTAGCACATCGTGCTTTTTATCATAGGGGAGCAAGCCTTGCTTGCGTTATCACCCACTTAGAGGAAACTTAAAAATGGCAAAAAAAGTCCAAGCATACGTTAAGTTGCAAGTTGCAGCGGGTATGGCTAACCCATCACCACCAGTTGGTCCAGCATTAGGTCAACAAGGTGTGAACATTATGGAATTCTGTAAAGCATTCAACGCTCGTACTGAGAGTTTAGAAAAAGGTTTACCAATTCCAGTAGTTATCACTGTATATGCAGACCGTTCATTTACTTTCGTCACTAAAACTCCACCAGCAGCAGTATTATTGAAAAAAGCTGCAGGCATCAAATCTGGTTCAGGTAAACCGAACAAAGATAAAGTGGGTAAAGTAACTTTAGATCAAGTTCGTCAAATCGCTGAAACTAAAGCAGCAGATATGACTGGTGCGACTATCGAAACGAAAATGAAATCAATCGCTGGTACTGCTCGTTCAATGGGCTTAGTGGTGGAGGAATAATACGATGGCTAAATTGACTAAAAAAATGAAAGCAATCAAAGCTGGCGTAGATTCTACTAAAGCATATGAAATCAACGAAGCAATCGCAGTATTAAAACAATTCGCGACAGCAAAATTTGTTGAAAGCGTTGACGTTGCAGTAAATCTAGGTATCGACCCTCGTAAATCAGATCAAAACGTACGTGGTGCAACTGTATTACCACACGGTACTGGTCGTACAGCTCGCGTTGCCGTGTTTACACAAGGTGCAAACGCAGAAGCAGCTAAAGCAGCTGGTGCTGATTTAGTAGGTATGGAAGATTTAGCAGAGCAAGTGAAAAAAGGCGAAATGAACTTTGACGTTGTTATCGCTTCTCCAGATGCAATGCGTGTTGTAGGTCAATTAGGTCAAGTATTAGGTCCACGTGGCTTAATGCCAAACCCGAAAGTAGGTACTGTAACGCCAAACGTTGCTGAAGCAGTTAAAAACGCGAAATCTGGTCAGATTCGTTACCGCAACGACAAAAACGGTATCATCCACACCACAATCGGTAAAGCGAACTTCTCTGAAGAGCAATTAAAAGAAAACCTTCAAGCATTATTGACTGCTTTAACTAAAGCAAAACCAACGACAGCAAAAGGTGTGTTCATCAAGAAAGTAAGCATCTCTACTACAATGGGTGCTGGTGTTGCTGTTGATCAAGCTTCATTATAATTGCTAGTTTAAATCACTAGTTTGATTTTAGAAAACCGTATAGGAGAAATCCTGTACGGTTTTTTGTTTTTGACTTCTTCAAGCGGTTAAAAAATTCTCAAAATTGGTAAGAAGTCTGATCCTAAATAAATAGTTTGAGTTTGATCACAAATTTTATGAGAAGTTTATGCTAAACTTACTCTGTTTTTGTTTGTAACTAGATAGAGGTATCTATGGATTTTCTGATGAACTTAGGGGAAGGGACGCAGTTTGCAATTCAGCTTGTGATTGTGTTGATCTGTTTGTTCTATGGAGCAAAAAAGGGAGGCATTGCACTTGGAATGCTTGGTGGGATTGGCTTAATCATGTTGGTATTTGGGTTTGGGATTGAACCAGGTAAACCTGCGATTGATGTAATGCTTACTATTCTTGCGGTGGTGGTAACCTCTGCAACCCTTCAAGCCAGCGGTGGTTTGGATGTAATGTTGCAAATTGCGGAAAAAATGCTGCGTAAAAACCCGAAATATGTGAGTATTCTAGCACCCTTTGTAACCTGTACGTTAACCATTCTTTGCGGTACAGGGCACGTGGTTTATACGATGTTGCCGATTATTTACGACATTGCGATTAAAAACGATATTCGCCCAGAGCGTCCGATGGCGGCAAGTTCAATTGCGTCTCAGTTAGGGATTATTGCTTCACCGGTATCGGTTGCAGTGGTGACTTTGACAGCGTTTTTAGTGAATTCAAAAACACCTCTCGCAGGTTTTGATGGTTATTTAGATTTATTGAAAATTACTGTGCCTTCAACCCTTTGCGGTGTGTTAGCGATAGGTATTTTCAGTTGGTTCCGTGGTAAAGATTTAGATAAAGACCCTGTGTTCCAAGAAAAAATCAAAAATCCAGAGTTCAAAAAATATGTGTATGGTGATTCTGCTTCACTTTTAGATAAAAAATTACCGCAATCAAGCTGGAATGCGATGTGGATTTTCTTTGGTGCGATTGTGGTTGTGGCGGTATTAGGTTATTTCAAAGAATTACGTCCTTCTTTTGATAAAACCTTGCCAGCTCAAGTGGTAGAGATAGTGGTTGATAATAAGCCAGTGCAAAGTATCAACGTAAAAGAGGGTAAAATTGTCGCGCAAGCGAAAGATGGCACAGTGTTACTTGATGTGAAAGATAACAAAGCGAAAGCAAAAACCACTTTTGATAGCGTGCAGGTATTAGATGAAAAAGGTAACGTGAAACAAACTATTGTTGCAGAAGAAGGAAAAGTGGTTGTTACTGTAAAAGATAAAGTGGAAAGCATTGAAAATGCGACTATCGTGTTGAAAGATACGATGAAAAAAGCTTCGCCACTTAGTATGGTGAATGTGATTCAGATCTTTATGTTGCTTGCAGGTGCATTGATTGTAATTTTCACCAAAATGGATGCGGGTAAAATCAGTAAAAATGAAATTTTCCGTTCAGGTATGATTGCCCTTGTTGCGGTGTTTGGCATCTCTTGGATGGCTGAAACAATGTTTGCGGTGCATACGCCAATGATGAAATCTGCATTAGGTGATATCGTACGTGCTCATCCTTGGACTTATGCGGTAATGTTATTATTGATTTCTAAATTTGTAAACTCGCAAGCAGCGGCGTTGGTGGCGTTTGTTCCACTTGCGTTAAATATAGGCGTTGAACCTGGTGTTATTTTAGCGTTTGCGAGTGCGTGTTACGGCTATTATATTTTACCTACTTATCCAAGTGACTTAGCAGCAATTCAATTTGACCGTTCAGGCACAACACATATCGGTAAATTTGTGATTAACCATAGTTTTATATTGCCAGGGTTAATCGGGGTATTTACCGCTTGTGTATTTGGTTACCTTTTTGCAGGTATTTATGGTTATCTATAAATAGATAAGCATTTTCATACGCCACATGGAATCCATGTGTGGCGTTTTTTGTCTGAAATTTTTGATCATTTTTTAGATTATTGCTTTACAAATAAACAAGCTCAGACTATAATTTTACCCTCATTTTGCACGGTAACGTGTAAAAACTGATGGTGCTTGCCTCATCAAGCCCCATCGAAGACTGTAGGAGTGCTTGGCACTTAATTATCCTACATAGATGGTGAACAGACAGAATTTCTCTGCTTCTGGACACCTTAGGCTCAAGAAGAAACGCGTAAGCGGTGAAATTTTTGAGGTTTTTTGTAATTCTGCTATGTAAATAGTAGAGTGTATCAGGAGCTAAAACCAATGGCATTAAATCTTCAAGACAAACAAGCAATTGTTGCTGAAGTAAATGAAG
>ERZ772920.95-NODE-95-length-51290-cov-19.228379_pt1 | contig 51290 bp, 88 predicted proteins | sample MGYA00511469_ERZ772920 | MGnify/ENA primary metagenome ERZ772920 (study PRJEB29015, sample SAMEA2738069) | human oral metagenome | biome: human oral; feature: human-associated habitat; material: saliva | place: China | collected 2216 ... | reverse complement strand
ACACACACACACGCAAAGAAAGACAACAAAAATGCGAGACACGACACACGCAACCGTGACCCAGTGGACTGAATACCGTACCCCTAGCGGGCGTTGGTCAAAGGTCCGACACGATGAAACTGTTGAAGACTTCAAGCCCCATAACCTGCGCAACTTTTTCGATGCAAAGTTTCCCGGCGAGCGGCGCGGTTACGCATACACCATGCACGGATACCTACCCGTTAGTGTGACCGTCTCGTCGCCCGATGGAAGCGAACGCCGCGTGTACCGTTTCGACTACTACACCGGCCCGCGTGAGGTTGTGCATTACACGTACGAAGACTAGCTAGTATTCAACTTCCCCCGCTTAATGGTGAGTGTCAAGGTTGGTTCAATTCCAACCGGGGGAACGATGCGACACAAGTCGCACAAACCACCAACAAACCGGAAGGTTAATTGACATGGCACACACGTTCAAAACGGACCCCTGGCACGTCAAAGAAGCGCGCGGGGCGGCGTGGCATCCCACGCAGTTTGCCCGCGAACACTCTCCCTACACGAAGGCGCGCCGTGACCTGAGCAAGCGCATTAGGGCACGTGAGCGCCGCGAAATGGACCGTATCGCGCGTGACCTTGAGGCATGGGGCGATTACTACCCTACCGGCGCAACGTTGCGTGAGTTCAACGGCGAAACCGACCGCGATAGCTGGCAGTACTAATCAACAACAACCCAACGGGACGGGCCGTTAGGCCCGTCCCCATACAGAAAGACGAAAGACAATGGGTATTCTTGACGATATCGACACCGCCGCCTATGACATTATGGCTGGCCGCGTTGGTGACGGGTTCCTACCTGTCGCTAAGAACTTCAACATTGCTGAGAACCACAACCACCCGTTTGCCAATTGCCGGTTTGACGTGTACTCTTACACAACGCGCGTTGCAATGGTGAACAAGAACGAAAATGGCGACTGGGAAACGTTTGTACATAGGGCCGCGTTCCATCATTCAACTACTACCAGCAAGCACCTACGCCGGTTTGTGCCGGCAATGGTTGGGCGCGTTGACTGGGACGCACTCTATAAGGCGTGTAATCGTGAGTGCGACAGGGAGTGCATTAGCGGTAACGGCGAACAGTGGATTAAGGTCGGCTAATGACTATTGAAAGTGCCTTGCAGGGTATCTACCCTAACCAGATCGTTAGCGAGTCTGTTAGTCTTGGTTCTAAGTTGTACCTAACGATGAATCACAACGATCTAGCGCGCAATTGGATTAGCTATTGGGTAGCTAGGGAAAATACAACCGAAATTATCTTTAAGTTCAACCCTAGCGGTGTCGTATATGTCTACAAGGACGTTACACTCACGCCACATGAGAAACGTGTCATTACCAAGATTATCAGCATGTGGCGCGAACATATGCGCCCCGACTGGGAGACTTTCGAGAGTATGCGCGCGAATCCTATGATTAGCTTTGCCGACGCAACGCGAGTGCCCGTGATGCACAACACACTCTAACGAGTTGACAACAAGCCAACAACAACCTACTATTGACACATAGGCACAAAGCCTAAGCAAACCAACAAACAGAAAGCGAGACACAACAATGCGAGTCAACAAAAACACGATGAATGTCATTAAGACGGCAACGGCAACCAAGATCACGTTCCGAAAGATGGGAGCGGACTACGGCGATAATCCGAGTGTGCTTGCCGCTATTGACGCGGTGGTTACTGCCCTTGATGGCCTGTCCGATGCGGTAGTCATGTCAGAAATTGAGGGCTGAGAAATGGAACTGACCTGGGAACAGATGGACTTTATTCGTATCGCGCTTGAAGCCCATATTGACGCACTGCGCAAGGATGCGGCGACACTTGGTGAACCACTGGTTACCGAGACAATTGAAGAACGTATCGACAAGATCGGGCCTGTGTATGACGCGCTTGTGTCCGGTGACTGCGTTCTCATTCTGGAAGAGTACTAGACCCTAGAAAGGGTGTCCCCTAGCCTGTCGGTAGGTAAATGCAGGTTCAACTCCTTCCTAGGGAACGATGCTAACCACGGTGGTTAGCGACAACGACACCGAAAGGTAGAACTATGTCACACAATGAATTGCCCAATTGGTACGGTATTCCTGGTATCGGCTTTGAGTGGCGAGGTTCCCAAAGTGACCCACTATTGCACTACAAGGGACGGAAGTTCAACGGCAATGACGTGCAAGATGGGTTGTGGGAGTCCTACCAGGAAACCCTAGATAATACCGACAACAGCGCAGAATGGGAAGACTTTGTAATCAACAACGCTGTTGATTATCTGGAAGATATTATCGCCTATGGCTTTGGGAGCTAATTAGTATGTGGGAAGAATTACTGAGCGTCATTAGTGACCGTTACTACCCGCTAGAGTCCATGCAGGAACATATCGCCGGGTACGTGAACGATGCGACAGGGTGGGACCTATCAGTTATCAACCCTTGGTTAACTGAGCGCGGCTATGAGTTTGTGGGTTATCTCGACCTGTTCTCAGAGAATGAGCATAGCGGCGTGTATGTCAATGTTGAGGGCCTTGTATGGCGTTGTAGCACTAACGCCGCTGACAATAGTCTCTATTGGTACTGGCAGTCCGACAACGAGGGTATTACCCTTGACGATATGCGATTCTTGCACGGCTATGCGCATATGTTCATCTGGGACCAAGACGAACAGACATGTGACGTAGTTCACATGGCAGAATGACTGCCAACCTGATACACTAGAACTATCAACCAGAGACAACCGAAAGGTGAAAACAATGATTCAGACACAGTTCGCACACACGATTACCGTTCCCGATGAATGGGAGCATGAGGGACACACTTACCAAGTGACTCAGGATGAATGGGCAGAGTGCCCTACTGAATGGCTTGACAGCGCCGATGCACTGTGTGTGCTGGGTGGTCCGCATAATTGCATCTTGCATCATCCCGCCGAAACGGACTGCCCGGCAATGCACGCCCTTGACAACTTCCATGAGGAAAATGACCGTCTGCCTACTCAGGAAGAGTGGGAGAATCTTTGCCCTGATTACTGGGTGTACCTTGGTTGGCACGGTGTGGACTCTGACCGTCTGTTTGCGGCCGCGTTCCGTAAGGATGTGTGCCCTACCAACCCTTGCGAGTCATGGGTGCATGAATACAGTCTTTGGGCTGATGGGTATGTCTGGGTTGTGTCGGATACAACCACGGGTGATTCTCTGGCAGGTATCTACGCCGATAGCGAGGAAGACGCTATCAAACACTATATCGAAAACTATCAGTGAGAAAGTAGGAAAAACAATGACTGACATTAACATTGCACTCACCGTCGTACTTGACTGGGATACCCGATTCTGTTTCACTAGCGAGGAACTGGGAGTCAGTAAGGGTGAATATGACTACGTTACCAAGAGTGGCGACCTGCGCATTAGGGAAGACTTTGAGGCTATGGCCGCTGAAGCCGTGGACGATCTGCATAAGCCTATCACAGTACTTGGAAAGACTCTCAAGGCGAGTGACATTGCTAGGGAGATGCTTAGCGACGACTGGGAAGCATATGTCAACAGTTGCATTGCTCACCTAATCGCAATGGAAGAGATTAAGGAAGTCTGGTAGTGTTCGCGGTCGCCTACTATGGCCTGTTTTTTCTGTCCTTACTACTGCCTGTCGGTGCATACTGTCACCGCGTAGAACGCCGGGACAATAACAATGGCGATTAACTTGGAAGAACTAATGGCACTACCTATAGCACCTAAGCCGCTACCCGTTGTTATCCCGGCATGGGAGATAGGTGTAAATTACGGCTTAGTGCATGGGCAAGACGACTACAACTGACAACAAACAGAAAGTGAGAACAACAATGAACACTGAAAACCTCGTCAACAATATTACTAAGCTCAACGCCGAGATTACGGCCCTGACCGAGGCACGAGACGCACTCAAGGCTGAACTGTGCGCACAGTTCAACGCAGGGGACAAGATTCAGGTTGGCGATACGCGCGTGACGTTCGCTACCCGAAAGACTATCAACGCCGCCGCCGTGGAAGCGCTGCCCGCGTTTAAGAAACTGCCAAAGGCAGTGCGTGAGTCGGTTTATGACAAGCCTAAGTTGAATACTAAGAAACTTGCCGCGCTTGATCTACTCGACCTGTCGCCCGCTACTACCGTGTCGGACGTGTACGCAACGTTCCGATGAATTGGAAGCAATACGGGACGGGCGACAGTGGATACACTGTCGAACAGGTGGAAGCTGTCGCCCGTTCCCTGGAAGAACAAGAACTGCAAGAATATTCAACCATGTGGCTTGAAGCGGTACGACAGATGCGGGCCGCTGAGATTATCCACAACAACCTAGGTGTGGGAGCCGAGGTCGAACTGCCTAACGGCATGTCAATTTATATTGAAAGTGAGTAATCAAAATGTTTAGCAACTATGTTGACGGCGACACATTCAACCAGCGCGAACTGGATAGCGACGTTTTCGCGGAATGCTTCAACGCGAATGAGATTGACGGCTACCGACGTAGCAAGGACTCGGAGGAAGACTGTTACAACGCTTGGGAGTATTGGGACGAGAAGGGCCTGTTCTCTGACTGGCTGGAATGGCGTTTTGAGGAAGATGGCTACCTCGGCTATGACAACAACCCGCAAGACGGGATGTTTGTCTGGATGCAAGACTACGAACAGTGTGTCGTCCTGCCCGGCGACAATGAATTGCCGTCCGACGTGGTTGCTATGTTTGACCGTGACTCACTGTATGAAACTGTCTATGCGGAGGGTATTGTCCGGGACGGTGTTTTCTACGCCACTACTATTGCGAGGGAGCTTGACTAATGAATATCAACACACTGTCTGAAACCGGCGAGATTACTATCTTCCAAGACGCTGACACGGGCAACATGTATATTGTTGAACCAGTGCTGGGAACCACTGAACCTACAGATATGGCAGACGAACCTTATCTGTTTATTGGGGACTGTGACGACTTTATGCTGTCCGATAACCCCGTGTTCAAGACACTTGGTAGGTATATTGCAGTGCATGATGAAACACCTGCCAACGTGGGAGAATACGCTAAGTTGTTCAAGGGCGAACTGTGCTCACACTTCAAGTGCGACGATGGGTGGGAGGACTATGACTTTATTGAGTCATACGGGCAGATTCTAGCGGTCAATAAGCGGCTAGGGAGCGCTGAAGAATGGCTGAACTATCTCAACATGTGGGACGACGGGGAAGTATATTCTGTCCTCGACTGTTCGACCGGAATTAAGGTCACTGACATTTACGCTGAATACCATGAGGATGCACTTGAGCTTTATCTCAGGGATGGGGAACTTGCATCACTGAAGGCACGAGTCAACAAGGTATTGGAGGACTAACTAATGGACAATGCTTATATTCAAGTGTTGACAGACGGGACAGGTATCGTTGTGTCGCATGACTTTGATATGGGTATCGGTGTCATTGCGGGACCACGTATTATCGCCCGTCTTACCAAGGAACAGGTCAAAATGATTAGGGAGGCTAACTAATGAATCTTGAAGAATTGACTAAGATGTATAGCGACGCTTGTATGCGCGCGGTGGAAGATGCTATCCATGAGCTTACTAACAAGTGGGACAGTAAGGTAGTTGACCTGTTGAACGCGGGTGAGTACCATATCTGTGCTGAGTTGTACGGGGATAGTCTGAGTATTCTCGCCTATATTGGCAAAGACGGCTACTACGGGTATGAGCGCTATCTTAACTCTGACATGCAACGCGACGTTCAAGAAGTGTTCGACAAGCTAGGGGCACAAGTTGTTCTCAACGCAATGGTTTACTGCGGCTGGGAAGAAACTACACAGACGATTACATGGGGGATTAAGTAAATGACTTTCTCGCCGCGCCACTACCAGGAACGTGTACTGGAAGGACTGGCAAACAGCAAAACGCCGTACACGGGCCTGGTAGGCGCGGGCCTTGGTACGGGCAAGACGGCAATGAGCGTGTGGAACGCGCTTAACGCTTTCGGTGAGCGTATCGGGGAACAGATTATCCTCGTTGTCGCCCCTGTCCGTACTGAGAGTGGTTGGCGCTCGCACTGGAAGACGCTCGCGGGCCTTGATATGCGTACACTGTCAGGCAAGAAAACCAAGGACGCGCTCGCGGTATGGTCCGACCTTGAAGCCCGCGTGCCCGGTGTCTACTTTATTACCTGGGAGCTTATGCGGTCCCGCAATAAGGAAAAGCGCTGGGACGGGCGCGCAAAGCGTTACGTCTTCAAGTCCATGCCTAAGCCGTTCTACAGTGTCAATTTCGGCATGGTTATTGCGGATGAATGGCATCGTGCGTGCAACCACTCGTCGCTCAACTTTGACGTTGCTCGACACATTCAGGCACAGTACCGCCTTGCCCTGAGTGCGACACCCGCTGGGAATAAGCCGTGCAATATCTGGGCCGCGCTCAAGTTTCTTTGGCCTAACCATTACGGCGGTTACTGGGACTTTTGTGCCAAGTTCTTCAAGGAAGAGTCCAACCCGTTCAGTTCTTTCGGGAAGACTTACACGGGAGAGCGCTCGCCGGGTATGGTCCGTCGTGGAGCGCCCTCGTACCATGAAGTCTCACAGGCTGAAGCTAACCCTGAGCTTCCAGGCGTGATTATTCACCGTGTGGAAGTGGAACTGTCCCGCGAACAGCGCAAACTGTACGCTCAGCTTGAAAAAGACGCGCTTACGTACCTGGACGACAAGCCGCTTGCACTGTCTATCCCGATGGAACTTGACTTGCGTCTGCGACAGATGACGCTGGGAGTCCCCTCGTTCAACGAGGACGGGACTGTCGATTACAAGGAAGATTGTAAGTCTTCCAAGCTGGATGCAATGATGGATATTATTGCGGACCTGCCTGAAGATGAGCCTGTCGTCGTGTGGGTGCATAGTCAGAAGTTCATTAAGGCCGTGCTACACCGTCTGCGCAAGGCTGGTATCTCGTGCATTGAAGTCTCTGGTAAGTCTCGCGGGGACTTCCACGCAATGATTGACGGGGACGTGCGTGTCATTGTCGCGCAGCACGAGGCCATGAGCGAGGGAGTTGACGGACTTCAGCGGGTGTGCCATACTGAGATTTGGCTGAGTCAGTCTAACAGCCTTGTGATTAACGAACAGGCAACAGGCAGGCTCAACCGACAGGGGCAGTCTACGGCTGTCAACAGGTTCCTCATTCAGGCGACTAACACGGTGGATGATCGTGTGCTGGGACGCTTGCAGGAACGTTTCGACAGGCTCAAGGCATCCGGCCTTATCTGAAAACAAACAACAAACCAACTGAAGGGAGACATACCATGTCTGACAACAACCGTAACTTTGATGTTTCTTCGACCGTCTACTTTATTTTCTGTATCCTGTTCGCCGTAACAGGTATCTGGTTCCCCGCTGCGTTCATGTGGGTTGTCTGGGCTTTCGTGGGATACGTTGCCCTAATGGTTATTGTGGCAGTCATTGCACTTATTGTTGCAGCTGTCATGGTCCACAAGGCAAGTAAGTGGTTCTGAGCCATGCAGATTATCCAGCTCAACCACAAGACGGTTGCCAACCTCCTGAAGAAGTCAGTAGAAGAACACTGGCTTGAAGACAAGGATGCCTATATCCGCTTCACGGATGGGAGCACTGTGTGTATTCACGTGCTTAACCCTAAATGGGAGACTTACGTGTCACTGAACGAGCGTACGGAAAAGGAAAGCACCACCAATGGTGTGTCGTTTACCGACGAACAGGAGATTCACCTGTGGTACCCAAGCACGGGCGAAGAGCGTTTATTCACGTCGCGTACCGTGATGATTGGTTTTGACTTCGTGGGCTACTATGTGACTGACAGGCTTAACTATCCAACTCGACAGTATGTTCCTATCGTTGAGTTCCACTACTACGAAAAGGGAGAAGACATTGCCCGTAACGATTCGTGACATTTACGCACCCCCGTTGGGCTTTGGGTGGGAGAATCTTCCCACCCGATACGTCAAGCGACAGTACCTTGACATTGAAGACGGGCTTGTCACTACGCCTAGCGGCGCAGTCCTGGGTACTGGCACGCTGCCTAACGGACGGCTTGCCCTGCTCAACGACAGGGGCACCGTGTGCGCTCAGTGGTGGTCCGCTAAAGATGAGATGGTTGTCATTGACCCGTTCGACAACCGTGTGTTTATCATGCCTTCCGTCGATGACCTGAAGTGCAATGCGCGGGAGATGACCTCGGCACAGATCGACATTCAGGCCGCGCGCCCACTAGACCTGTCGATCATGTGGACTGACCCTGTTGCAGGTGAGTGTGGTTTTGACCGGGACGATCTCTCGATTGGTGAGCACCACTACTACACTGACCGTCTGAACGGTACTGTTCTCCTAGGTCTCGTGGAAGACGCAGACGGCAACTACGTGGTGTCTCGTAACTCGGTGCTGTGTCGTCTGCTGCGGTACGTGGACGGTGATCGTTTCGCCTTCAGTGACTACCGTAAGAAGGCTATTCCGGGACTGCTGAATGATAACGGTGGTCTGTCGGACTTTGCCCGTAAGGTGCTGCTGTGGGCTAATAATCTGACTGATGAACAGCGGGAGATTCTTTCTCGATGAGAGAGTACATCAAGGCAGCGCGGGATGAGGCCGCTAAGTCACGGTGCGACCGTGCCCATGTGGGTTGCGTGATCGTTGATCGTGCGACAGGTCAGGTGGTGTCGAGCGCGTTCAACGAGACACCGCACGGCCTTGAGCCGTGCGACACGGGCGGGCACCGGATTGTGGACAACCACTGTGTGAACACTGTTCACGCGGAACGTAACGCGATTAGGAAGATGACAGAACACGGGAGCGAGTACACGCTTTACGTGACTCACTACCCATGCCAGGGTTGTGCTCACCTTATCTCGACTTGCCCTGAGATCGTGGAGGTCGTCTATCTGGGTGACTACCGTAATTCGAGCGAGGCGACTGCCCTCCTGAGCGGCCTGTCGAAGGGTGTTCATCGTGGGAAAGAATAAGCTGGTCCTTCAGGTTCCACCCAATTTTATGTTTACCGACATTGAGCGGGACAAGATTAGTAAGACACGATGGGAGGTTAATTCTGGCTCGAATAAGATCATGCGCCGCACTTCGTGTATCCCGCTCTTCGGGACACGTGAGATGTGGAAGATCATTGAGGAAGGCGACTTTTTGGTACTCATCGAGTCGCCACTAGATGACCTTCACTACTATGCGTGGAACCTTCATGTCATGAAGGAAGAGCAATACAAGGAGTGGACGAAGAATGAGTGAAATCTACGACAACATTATCCGGGAGCTGACTAAGCCTTCTGAGCGTGACAAGCAACGTAAGGTTGGCCCGTCTGAACTGGGAGACATGTGTGAGCGTTGCTTGGCAGAAAAGCTGCTGGGAGTCCACCAGGAGGAAAAGACGTATCCTCTGGCCCCGATGATTGGTACGGCCTTCCACCTGTACTTAGAGAACACGATTGGCCTTGAAGGGTACCTGAAGGAAACAAAGGTAACAGTTGGCGAGATTGAAGGGTATGGGGGGATTCGTGGGACTGCTGACGGGTTTGATCTTAGGAGCGGACATGTTGTTGATTACAAGGTCTTGTCGAAGAAGAAGATCAAGGCTTTTTCGTCTGCAACGTTCTTCGATGAGGACCGCAACCCTGAGTTCTATTCGGACTCGATGACCGAAGGCCAGCTCAAAAAATACTATTACCAGATGCAGTTGTATGGTCTGGGCATGGAGAACGCTGGGTATGAGGTAAATCACACTTCCCTGATTTTGTTTCCCAGGGATGCTACGATAGAATCTGTCACAACGGCAACTCACGAGTTGTGCTTCAAGTACAACCGAGAAGCCGCCCTGGCTGTCCTGGAACGTGCCAACGAGATTTTCAAGTGGGCCACCAACAACCCGGACAACCTGGAAGAACTCGACAGCCATTCCGGCTGTTATTTCTGCGCTTTCAAGCGCTAAAAGAAAGGAGAAACATGGGAAAGTTCGACTCGTTCCTCAAGGGAATCGATATCGAAGTGTCTGACCCCCGTATCACCACCCCTAAGATCAAGATGCTGATCTACGGCATGTCGGGAACCGGGAAGACTTCGCTCGCAGTTTCGGCCTCAAAGGTTGAAGAGCTGGGGCCGGTCCTCTACATTGACTTGGAGCGCGGTACCGCACCGGCTGCCAAGTACGGCGACCTGGACAATATGCTTGTCGTCCAGCCAGCGACCTACCAGAAGTTTGCTGAACTCCTTGTCGAGATTAGCAAGAAGAAGGACATGCCGTTCAAGACTATCGTCATCGATACGGTTGACCGGCTTCAGGAGCTTATCAAGTTCCACTTCAAGGCCACGAAACCCAATGACAGCTTTGCCATGTGGGATGCTACCTACGAGAAGATCATTGATCTGGTCAACAAGATCAGTTTCGACATGGGCCTGAACATCATCTGCATCACGCACGAGGCGCGCGAAGTGAACGATGTGTCCCGACTGTCGCTGATTGGCCCCTCGTTTGAGGGCAAGCAGAGCTTCAAGAAGCTGCCCGGAATCTTCGACGTTATCGCCCGTATGACGTGGGAGGACGTGGGAGACGATGACAATGAAGAGCTGGTCACAGTCATGACTGTCCGGTCTTCGTCTGAAGTGCTGGCAAAGACGCGATTCGACCCGATGCCGTCCATGTCTGGAAACACGACAATGGAGAAGATCATGGGTTGGGTCCATGAGCATTGTGAAACACAGGGAGTAAAGGAAGAAAATGACGACTAGGTACCTCTCTATTAATGATGCGTCTGAGCGCACGGGGGTTGGTCGAACGACCATCCTGTACCGCATCAACACCGGGAAGTTCCCACAACCCGACGCAATCGTTACTTACAAGCGAACTGCCGCCCTCGGGTGGCTACCTGAAACCATCGAAGATTACAACACTGACAAGAAGGAGAACTGACCATGATTAACTTTGACGAGCTTATGAACCTGGACGTTGCCGAGTCCCTTAGCTTTGAGCCGCTGCCCGAGGGTCAGTACAAGGTGACTGTCGATGCCTGTGAGCTTGGAGAGTCCAAGGCTGGCAAGCCTATGTACACGGTGGACTTCGTTGTCACCGAGGGCGACCACGCATCCCGACAGATTCGTTACTGGCTGGTGCTTCAGACAAAGAAGGGTCTCCACTGGGACCTCCCAGCCTTCTGCAATGCATCTGGTAACGCCTGGCCTGAAGAGCCAACCGCTCGTACTGGTGAGTACTACTACCAGGTCGAACGAGACATCGTTGGTAAGACCGCAACGATCACTGTCGATGTCGAAGACAGCGAATACAATGGGCAGGTCAGCAAGCGCAACAACATCAAGAAGGTTGAGTGGGACGAGGCCAAGACCAAGAAGAAGTCTAAGGCCAGCCGTATCGAGCTGTGACCATCTTCGGCGGGCCGTATCTTGACACCAGGGTACGGCCCGCCGTACTATATACAAGCAGAAAGGAGAGCAATGAACCTTAAAGAGTTCTTCCAAGCAGTCCTCCCAGACGGTGAAGGCTGGACACCAATCATCCTCAAGGGGCCGATGGGCGGTCTGACTAACTTCCGCTGGTTTGAGCTGCCAGCGCAGCTTGATAAAATGGTGGCATACGCCGAGGCTAACGCTGATCTGGACGTGTACTACTCTCCCTTCCTTTACACCAAGCCCCCGGCCCTGTCGAACACGAGGCACGCAGCCAAGGATAACGTGACCAAGGCAGCGTGCGTCTGGGCAGACGGTGATGACTGCCCTACCGACAAGCTCCGCATCCAGCCTACAATCACTGTTCAGACCAGCGAGAAGCACTGGCAGGGATACTGGCTACTCGAAGACGCAGGCGACCTGTCCAACGACATGCTCGAAGCCCTCTCACGAGGACTCTACGAAGCACACAAGAACGACGGAATGGACCGAGGCTGGCCCCTGTCGAAGAAGCTGCGCGTCCCATTCACGCATAACCTCAAGAAGGTGAAGCCCTGGGAGATCACACTTGAAGTGAACGACGAGCCTATCACCGCAGCAGAGTTCGCGGCTGAGTACCCCCCTGTCGAACGCATGGGCATTGAGGAAGAAGACTTCCCCACCGACATCCCCAGCATGTTTGAGGTGTTGGGCATGGTGAACCGTAGCTACATCACGGACCTTGCTACGGACGACACCTTCAATGATGACGAGGACCGTAGCTCGAAGATGTACCATCTTCAGTGTGCCCTCTGGGAAGAAGGTTGTTCAATTGTTGAAGCCTTCGCAGTCGTGCGTGCCACCGAGTTCAACAAGTTCGAGGCAGACGGACGCGGCGACGGATACCTCTGGAAACAGATCAACCGTGACTATGCGCGTTGGAAGTCTGAGCATGAAGGCCCCACGGAAAATGATCTTGAGGCGACAACTCGTATCGGCTCGTCCTACCTCCTGAGTGAAGCACGCGAACTCACCTTGCAGGACGTGAACTTCCTGCATGAGAACGAGGAAGAACCGATGGGCCTGTTTGTCGATCAGTTTGCGGCATGGGCATCGACTAAATCAGCGATGGCACCTAAGCAGTTCCACTATGCGGGCGCTCTCGCTATCTTGTCGTCCATGTTTGCCAAGTATGCGTTTTTGCCGACCAACGTGCAGAAGATGCCACTGAATCTGTACTTCCTGGTTCTGGGACGTACTACTCAGTCGCGTAAGTCAACGTCACTTCGCCTCGCTGAGTCCATGATGCGAGACGTGGCTGTCGGCATCGGCAAGGGGCCTGACGCTTTCATTGCACCGGAAGACTCGACAGGTGAAGCACTGTCTGCATACCTGCGTACCAAGCCGAAGGAGTCGGGTCTGTTCGCTATTGACGAGGTGCAGGACTTCTTTGCACACGCTGCCCAGAAGGGGAGCTATATGGCATCTATGATGCCATTCCTCACCAAGTCTTACGACGGCTACATCCCCGCTGTCGCACGTAAAGACAAGGGAGGCAAGGTTGCGTACCAGACTGCGACCCCGTACTATATGACGTTCTACGGGACGGGCATCTTGGACCAGGCCGCGAAGCACCTGACGACAGAAAAGGTGGAGTCCGGCTTCACGCCCCGCTGTCTCGTCGTCATCGACGACCGAGACAAATACATCACGTCCTCTCAGGACGTGAAGCTCGTGCAGGTGAGTGCATCGACAGGCAAGATTGAGGACAAGCAGCGTGACTTCATGTTGTCGAATCTCATCAAGTCGGTCGCTAAGTTCGACGCGCAATTCAGCACACGTCAAGCAGCACGGATGCCTAACGAGGAAGTCCGCAACCCTATCGAGTTCGAGCCTGGCGTGTTCGAGCGTTGGATTGACTTCTCAGAAGAGGCGAAGGTTCTTGCTGAACGACACATGCTGAACAGCCGTGAGCTATTCCCTGGCACTGAGCGTATGACGTTCTCGGTGCTCCGTATCGCGGCTCTGCTTGCCATGTATAACGGCCCTAACTCGAAGGGTACTGTCGTTGTCTCAATGCGGGAAATGCTCAAGGCTATCTCGCTTGCGTCCATCTGGCTGTCTTCTAACGAGGTGTTCATTCACCACGTGAAGAACAGCAACTTCAGCAACAAGGTGGACAAGCTCATTAACTTTGTTGCGCGCACCGACAACGGCATGGTTTCGATTCCGAAACTCATGTTGAAGTTCCAGTCAGAAATCAGTGGTATGCGCGAACTGAAGGAGATTATCACATACGCCCAGGCACGCGGAACAATCCGTGAAGTCATTAAGGGCAAATCGAATAATGAACGGTTCATTGAATACATAGGAGGCCAGGTATGAAAGTCTTAACTGAAAATATTGACAAGCTGCCCGTTCTTGCAACAATTCTACTCAAGCGTGCAAGGACGGTGGCTGGTCTGCCAGAAGATGTGACTGTCGAACTCACCGACGACCCCACCGAAGAAGGCATCGACATCACCCTCGGAACGGTCAAGGGCTACAAGGGTGATGCCTTCAAGTCGCTTTCTCCAAAGCAGATTGTGACTCATCCGCAGGCTATTCTGTTCCTCGCTCAAGCGTTCCAGTACGCCTTCCTCGGTCCTGTTGACCCCGGCCTGGAACTTGGCAAGGCGTACTGGGTCATCTGGGAGGGGCAGGACATCGAGTTCAAGCCTGGCACCTTGATTGCTCTCGATATCGAATCGGCGGGCAACATTGAGGAAGACACCTTTGCGGCTGGCCGTATCCTGTCTATTGCCCTGTGGAATGGCAAGTTCGGTGTCGTTATCCCAGAAGAACTTGCTGAGACCGACAAGGCAGCAGAACTTATCAAGCGACTGTGCGACACCTGCACTGTCATTGCCCATAACGGTACGTTCGACATGCCCTACCTGTCGAAGCGACTAGGCATCCGCGTGTACCATCACGAGGACACGTTGCTCATGCACTTCGTGCTCGACAACCTGGCTGGTGAGCATGGCTTGAAGCCTCTCGCTCGTCGCTGGTTGCGCGCTGAAGACTGGGACTCGGATGCTAAGTCTTACCTGAAGGGTGGGGCGTACTTCGAGAACATTCCCAGGGAAAAGCTCTACGAGTACAACTTGGCAGACGTGGTGTGGACCTTCAAGCTGTACGAGTACTTCCTTCCCATGCTTAAAAACAGCGGAAAGTACGACTACTATCGCTACCGTATGCAGGTCACGAAGGTTCTGAACGACGTGCAGATGAACGGTGTGGCCGTGTCGCTCGAAGCACTCGATGAGCTGGAAGAAAAGTACAAGCGTCAGTGTGACGAGAACCTTGTGACACTGCGTGAGCACGCGGGCGAGGACTTCAACCCACAGTCCCCTAAGCAGATCAAGGACTACTTCACGTCCAAGGGCGTGTCATCTCCCTCGTTCGACTCGGACCACCTGAAGAAGCTGAAGCGTGAAGGTAAGGAAGTGGAGTTTATCGACGCTCTGCTCGCCTACCGTTACGCCGCTAAGGTGATTGGCTCGTTCATTGCTAACGTACGCCGTAAGGTTGGTGAAGACGGGCGTATTCACCCGTACTACCTGCCTCATGGTGCGAAGACGGGTCGCCTGTCTGCTAAGGGTCCGGCGATTCAGACGATGGGGCGCGACAGTGGTATCAAGCGTGCCCTTGTCGCTGAGCCTGGCTGCAAGATCATCTCGTGCGACTACTCTCAGGCAGAGCTGCGCACTGTCGCTGAGCTTGCGGACGACGAGGCCATGATTGCGGCCTTCCAGCCGGGCGCGCCTGACTTCTTCGATGACCTGATGACGAAAATCTGGCCTGAAGAGTTCCCGACAATCGAAGCGTATGAGGCATACAAGCATGAACAGCCAAAGACTGCTAAGAACCGACGCGCACTAGTCAAGAGTGTGGTGTACGGCCTCAACTACGGTCGTGGCGTGGTTGCTATTGCGACAGCCCTTGAACAGCCAATCGAAGTTGCACAACACGTTGTCGATCAATACCTGGGTGCCTACCCAGGACTTCGAGACTGGCAGGCACGAGTACGCCACAGTGTCGGACGCAAGGAAGAGGACAACGAACGTAAAACCAAGTTCGCCCTCACCTTCAACCCCCTGTTCGTGTCGGACAGCAACTACAGTTCGACACAGAACGAGGCATTGGCCTTTGTTCCACAGTCCACAGCTAATGACATCTGCCTCAACGCGGCGATCAAGATCAACGAACAAGTAGGACAATACGGTGCTAAGCTGATTGGCCTCGTTCACGACGCAACCTACGTCGAGTGCCCAGAAGAAACCATCGAAGAGTGCTCGAAGATGATGGAGCGCGAAATGGCTCAGGCAGCGACCCTCGTGTTCAACCGCGTACCGTTTGCCGCTGAAGCAGAAGTCGGCAACAACTGGGAGGAAGTGTGACAGACTACAAGCAGGCACCCTGTAGTGGAGCACCAACCGAATGGTTCTACGACCCGACACTCTACGAAACAGTTGTGAGGGCTTTTTGTAATGAGTGCCCTGTCAAGGAACAATGCCTTCAAGACTGTCTGATAGCCGAAGAAACACCAATCGACGGCAAAAAGTTCCGCTCTGGTATTTTTGGTGGCCTCTCACCGACAGGCCGAAACAGGCTCATGGGTACCGGATATGCAGTCATCACCGAAAACTGGATGGAGAAAGATAATGACGATGACAGTAATAGCAATTGACCCCGGCGTGAACACCGGCCTCGTTGTAGCACGTGTCGAAGAAGAGGTGGAGATTCTACACTTCGACCAATTCATTTGCTCGACGCACACCGAAACGGCAGAACTCATCAAACACTACCTTGACGAGTACCCTCAAGCCGTTGTCGTGGCTGAGCAATTCGACCTGAGACCCAGCAACAAGTTCACAGCAGACCTTACCCCCGTGAAGGTCAATGCAATCCTTGACTGGTTTGTCGATGACATCCATTATCAGACACCCGCTCAAGCCAAGGGCCTGGTCAAGGATGCGACACTCAAGAATCTCGGGTGGTGGCTCACTGGTAAGGACGTGAACTATAAGGACGCTAACGATGTCCGTGATGCCTTCCGGCACCTCGTCTACTATCTCGTTCATGAGCTGAAACACAAGTGGACACTCGACAACGGGTGGCCTAGATAGCGAAAACCCCTCTGCTAGGAAAGGAGAACTAGCAGAGGGGTTTTCTGTACCTCACACCCAACAAGCAAACACACGGAGGTGAATAATTGTCACCGACTAGTATAGCACATCAACCGATCTTTGTCGCCTGAATGGTCAGGCCACCCCAGCCAAGGTTCGTGCTCTGGTCGATTTGCAGCCTAATAGACACTGATACTTCCTTGCCGGGGGTATCAACGTACTTAGCAATAGGGCCAACATGAACGAACATGACATTCTTATCATGGCCGTACGTGTTGAAAACACCAACATTATGTTCCTTGCCGTCAATCATCATAAAGACGTTGATATAGGCACCATTAGCGTTATAGTCATTGGTCATGGTGATCTGACCCGAGATCAGCCACAAACCAGCCTTCGACAGACGGATATTACGGCTAACGCGTGCATTAGCACCATCAGCAGTATAGCGGCGGTAATCAGCAAACGAGGCATTTTCGTTCACGTAATCCGTTTCGACAGCGCCACCCCAAATCTTAGTGAGCTGACCGTTGCTGTTAATCAGCATCTCCTTCGTGTCCTTACGGTAGATAAGGACATCATAGTTGCCAGCCCCAGCCTTACGGATAGCAGTCAGCTTAGTGTCATAATCACTCGCATTGTTAGCGATAATGACACGGCCCTTCTGAAGCTGCTTCACAACATCAGAAACAGAATTGAAACCCAAGTTCATGAAAACAGGCCAACTCTGAATAATATCAGAATCAGAGTAAGTCCAGATACCCTGATCGTTAACTGTACCCATGTTAGTACCTCACTCCTGAGAATTGAACGGAAACATATGCGTGACCGTTGTGGTTGTCGATATATTCTGGGTGCTCTTTGGAACCCTTCAACCCAATAAAGGCAGTTCCATACTGGAAATTGTCGTAATCAACAACCATAGTAAACGACAAGCCAGTTACCATAACCAAGTCAGTGCCTCGGCCACCCCGTCCTGTAGCAAGGCCCGAAACCACATACGGGATATGCGCAAGTTTGCGCTCGCGGCCAAGATGATCTCGAACGCCTGTGAAAACCTGCGGAAAGATATACTCACCAGTAGTCAACGGAATCACAGGAATGTAAAGAAACCCTGTAATAGACAGCTGCATGAACGAACCAGCGTTACCCCAATCCAAAGGTGCTTTCCACAAGTCCTCATAGGCACCAATGCCAGGATTACTACCGGGCTGTTCAACAAGCATCTCCTGATAGAACGGCTGTGCAACACCATTAGCCGCACGCGAAGAAGTCAAGGCACTAACAGCATCATACGAATTACTGACCTTGCTCTTCATCAAGGTCATGTCATTCTCAAGATACGCTACGCGCCTGTCGATGTCACTTCCCCATGCCTGGGATGGGGTCGGCAGATTGTGCTTCATTATGCGTCACTCCTTTCAACGTCAACTCTCGAAGCGTGATACCAGCCTCAAGAGGATAATCCGCAACTCGGGGCCTATCGAATATTGTAGCAACATCCGACACCCTAGTAAGCGCCTCACACGAAGCCTTCACACTAGACTCATCATACGAAGCTGACTTGATATGCCACGTAAAGTGATCGTACACAGCTGTCGTCCCAGCAATGCGCCCAAACACCTGCTGATTCGACACCACAGGCTTGTTCTTCGTGAACTCCAACAAGTCGTCCATGATCTTCTTCATTGTCGTACCACGAGGCCACTTCTCAGCAGCCTTCTCAGGCAATGGTGAGCCAGTAAAAGCATTGACATCAGACAGGTACACAGGCTCACGCTCGAAGTCATACACGACATCTGTGTATGACTCGTGCATCGGAACAGCGCCCGTCCAATCCATCTCAGCAGAGTAGCCAAACGCGCTCTGGGCCTTATACACACAAGCCTCATACGCCTGGGTCTTAGTCGTTAGGTTCATGCTGTCGATCTTCACAGCATCCGTCTTATGTGGGTAGCCAGTGTAGAACGTAAATGTCTCCTGGTCACACAAGTAAGCGTGCCCATAAATACGGAGGGTGCTGTAGTCAGTCTGACCATCCGACTCAGCAATACGATAAGGAGATAGACGCTCATTCGACATGCCCGTCACAGTCACCTTGATCTGGTTCGCTTCGTCGCCCTTCTCGATGTGGAGCGAACCGCCCTCGGCGTACCACTGAGCAGGTGTAATCGGCTTGTTGTCCTTGCCGACGACAGAGTACACGGAGCGCGCAAAGTAGATCTGACCGTTAGCACGAGTCCTAATATTGAAGTCCGTACCAACTTCGTTAGGCATCACACACTCAGGCTGAGAATACAAATAATCAATCGTCCCTTGAATCTCAAGCACAAACTCTTTAGTCTCGCCAGACTCGACTGACAAAACCTCAGCAGCCTTAATGGACTCCACTGTCGTCTTGTTGTTAGACGGCTGTGGGTGGATAAGGCTAATGCGATCTTCGCCTTCAATGCGAGGGCGGGTACCGGCAAGGTTGCCTGAGCGATAATCAGAAGAAGCTAGGTCAATGACAGGGGGGTAATAAGTACACTCAATATGCGAGAAAGGCTCACCAATAGCCCACTGAATCGAATAGTCTACAGTAGAGCCTTGGAACCTCGTAAGAACAGTGTGGTTCTCAAACAGCACAATCGTGTCATACACCCACGTAATCTGATAATTGTTAGCAGACAAGAAGCTCTTGAGGATAGTCCACAAATTACCTTTACCACCAACAAAATCATACGTCTTAGTCGCAATAGTAGTCTTAGGTGCAATAAACGGATTACGCTCATTAGCAGTCGGCTTAGCAACATACACCTTTGGAGACTCGACACCCGCAGCCTTAAACACCTGCGCAATAACCTTGTCCATCGTCACGCCCTGAAGGTGCTTAACCTCAGCAGACACATCAAGACGATAGAAAGGGTCATTCAACGTAGCCGACCACGACCACGGGGTATTCGTAATTGACCGGACAAACGCGTGAGTACGACCAAAGATAGGGCTGTCGAGACGAATCTCCTTCGTCATCACATCAGCGGCTTCAACATACCCCGCACCCTCCAACGAGTACTCAGAGAAGCCACCCGTCGTTGAATCACGGTCAAGCGAGACAGCATCCTCAACGACAGACCAGCCAGTCAGCTTGTTGTTAGTAAAGCCGATAGCCTGCATCACCATGAGTAAACCTCTTCCAACGTCACAGAAGCCGTGTAATGACCGCGATAGTTGTTCACAGTCACAACACTAGCTGAACCAGGAACAACCTGAAGGTTCCCACCACCGGACGGGTATGCAAACTCATACAGGTTAACAGCTGTGTCGATGTGAGTGTCCTCGGGCACGATCTGCAACATAGCCCAGTCGAGAGCACCCTCACCCTGTGGAATAATCGACACCTCCCACAGAGCTGGGTAAAAAGCGCGCACCTGGTTCTTGTTAAAAGAACTAACAGTGTTGCGACCATCAAGACTACGGAACCTGAACGAGAACGGCTGCTTACCGTCTTCCGGTCCAGATGACAAAAACACGCCCGTATGTCCTTCAGGAATAAGAACACGCTCAGTGTACTGACCAACCTTCGACAAAGCCAGAGACACCTGCCGCCCATTCAGACGATCAACATCAGACTGGAACTTGTTGTTCGTCTGAAGTACACCGCCCTTCAGCACGACACCAGGGTGTCCAGACTGAGAGTTGTTAGCCTTCGTGGGGAACAGTGCTTGCTTACCCCAATCGTTGAAAGCAAACGGAGAACCAGCATGGTAATGCAGGTACGGCAAACCCATCAAAGGCGACAAAACGTTCTTCATCGAGAACGGGTCCAGATACGTCACCCACTCGCCCGTCCTGTTCATGAACAGCTCACGGAACTTGTTAGCCTGCTCACGATTCAAGAACGACCACGACAGCTCATAATGCCTGCCGCCATACACAGAACCACCCATGTAGGACAGACCATTCAGAAGGCGCTGTGAGTCGCCCGAATGGACATTAGTCGAAACAGGCGACTCGTCCGGTGCGGGGAACCACTCAATAATGTCGTTCCCCACACCGAAACAAACCTCACGGGTTGCGCAACCCCTAGTAGACACCACGATTACCTGTCCTCATATTGCCGTTGTCGATGCTCTGACTAATCGAGCGACCATCAAGCATGATCGAAGTCGAAACAGCCTTCACCAACTGATTAAACTGTGCTGGGTTAATTGTAACAAGACCGTCACCACCGCCCATAGCGTAAACACCACCCGCCGACACAGGAACCTGCATCGTGTTCAGTGCGTTCATGAAGCCCTTGCCGTAGAAATCGACAGCGGGCTGTGAAATCACGTACTCGCCACTACGGACACGGAACATGCCCTTGCCGTCCGTAGCCATGAGGTTGTCGGCCTTCGGGTTAGCCGGAGGACGACCAGGCAACAAGCCGCCACCCGCGAAACCGGGCAGAGAGTTAGCACTCGACAGCAGACCGCCCGTATACAAGGTGCCAATGTTCCTACCAGACCTAGTGCGAACAGTACGATTCTGGCTACCGAGCGGGTTCATCCGCGCAGCATTAAGCGCGGCGGCGTAGGATGACTCGTCAATCTGGTAACGAATCCTAACCGTAAGCTCACTGTGGCTTGGCTGAACAGGAACCGTCACACCATTAGAGTGCAACGAGTCGATAGCATCCTGTGTCGAGCCGACAGTGCCGTTATCGGTCACATGCTCCTTCACCTCACGCGGAACCTGGCCGATAGTCGAAGTCAAGCTATCGAAAGCCCCAGCCAACTCAGTGACTTCACCTTGGTTGAAACCAAGCTGAGTAACCTGGTCAATAAACTGCTGCTTCAGCGATTGTGTATATGCCTCAATCTCCTGGGTCGAGTGACCAGCCGCAGCATACGCCTCAATCAGACCAATCATCTGAGACTGCAACGACCGCAAAGCCTCACGGTTAGCAATAGCCGCCTCCGTGTAGCCCTTCAGAGCAAACTGCCCGGCTTGGAGGGTTGCAATCTCCTTGTCGTTGTCTGCAATCTTCGTCTGGCCTTCGTTGATCTTCTGCTTAGCCTCGTCAATATCAACCTGGGTAGACTGCGCGCGCTCGGTGTCGCCGTACTTCACAGCGACAGCATGGAAGAACTCAGCGTCGTGCAACTCTTGCTGGTTCTTACGCATATCCGACGCAAGTTTCTCATTCTCCTTACGAAGATCAGAAACCTTCTTCGTCGTGCCTTCAACATCCTTCTTCAGGCTGTTAAGACCCTTACGGTAGTTGTCCTGAGCGGTCGTGGAGCGCCACCAAGTAGTGAGGGCCTTGTCGAGCGCAGACTTCAGACGGCTAAGGAAGTCCTCGAAAATCTCAGCTGCGGTCTTCGTTTCCTTCTTCGCTCGGCTTGCACCGCCGCCTCCACCGGAACGTGGCTTATGACCACCACCACCTCCACCAGAACGAGACGGCTTAGCCTTGAAGTTGTTGCCACTAAACGCCGACGTGCCATTGTTACGATTAGCAAACGTTGGCATACGAATCTTGGACTTCTGACCCGCAGTGTATGAACCCTTGCCAGTCTTCGACTTCGAGCCACCGATAGCACCCATGTAGCCCTGAATTGACTGCCAGATAGCCTGCACCTTGCCAAGGAAACCCTGAGCCTGCGACACCGCCTGAGCCGCGTTATCAACCATCTGACCAAGTGACGCATCCGTGGCACTATGGTCAACCTCTCCGGACTCATAAGGTTGTGCGATAATCGCGGCCATAGTGTCTCGTTGCTGCTCGAACTGCGACATGTCGAAGCCTTGCGCAGCAAGGAAGTCAATGGTGTCCTGAATCGAGTTCTGCGCGTACTGGTATGCCTCTTCGCCGGTCAGACCCATTTCCTCGATACCGGCAGCAGCGGCATTGCCCATCTTCTCGAAGTAATCCGAGATAGCAGCGATATTCGCTTGGCCGTCTGGGCTGTTCGGGTCCATCGACGTGCCATGCTCCTGCATGGACTCGTACACCTGCTGCAACGACGAATCGAGAGCAGCAGCCGCGTCTGTCGATGAGAACATCTCGTCAAGGACAGAGCGAATAGCCTCGGCCATGCTATGAAACTCGCCCTTCGCGTCACCAATCTTCAGACCGGCCTCTTCGGTCTGATCTCCGGTCTCTTCGACACCTTGGCCGAAAAGGATAGCATCGTTCAGAGCGTCACGCATAGCACCGCCGACACCCTCAGTCTTCGACTTCAAGCCTTCCAGGGCCTCAATCTGCTGGTTATACGGTTGAGCGGCATTAGCACGCTTCTGGGCATTAGCAGCATTAGCACCAGTAGTGCCGTTCATCGTGCCTGTGTCAACGATTGTACTGTTAACAGCGTTAACAGCATCAGCCTTACGAGCCTTAATCTGGTCGATGTAGCCATTCACGTAAGCATCAGCGGCCTTCTGTCCACCGCCCTGAGCTTCAGACGTAGATGCGAGCTTAATGTACTTCTGATACGAGAAGCCCATATCAACGAGAGCCTGCTTGGTTTCCTTCGACATGCCCTTAAACGCATCAGAACCCTGCACAGCATCCATAATCAAAGCCTGGGTATGCTCACCAATCTTCAAGGTAGAGTAACCCATAGCCGCAGCTTGCTCGTGCGTAGCCTGAACAACCTGACCGGACTTATCCACGTAATAACCGAGCGCCTGACCGTTAGCAGTCAGAACTTCACCATTCTGTTCAATAGTAGCGTTCAGCTCAACAAAGCCAGACTGAGTACCATTGCCGACTTCCTTCGTATCCTGAGCCAAAGCGTTCAGAATAGCCGAAGAGCCTCCTACAGCGTTCTTAAACTCATCAGCCTTAGCCGATGAGTCCTGGAAAGCATCACCAAGGTATGTAGCGCCGACAGATACAGCAGTAAGGGCAGCAGAAATGACAAGACCCCACGGCCCGCCGAACATCGACATCAAGCCAGAACCCACAGACGACAGCTTGGTCAACGCACCCACAGCCTGACCGGCACCAGCCGCAACCTGAGCACCCGCAGCCGCAGCAGACGCGCCAGCAGAAGCCACTTGAGCAGCGTTCTGAGCGCTCTTCGCAGCAGCAGCCTTACCCGCAGCCGCAGCCACCATGTTATCCGCAGCAGCAAGGCGCTGATTAGCCGCAGCAGCGGCATTAGCCGTACCCACGTTAGCAGCAAGGGCCGAATCATACTGGACAGTAGCCGTCTGAGCCTGACGAATAGCCTGCCACACGACACTCCACGAGGCTTTCTGCGCACCTGTCGCCTGCAACATGCGGTTTTGCATCTGCAAGTACGTTGCAGACATCGACACAGCCGCAGCCTTCGCAGCCATAAGACCAACACGCACTGTCGCCACAGCCGCGAGCGCACCAACAAACGCCTGAATAGGTGCTGGCAGCTTAGCGAAAGCGTTAACAACACCTGTCGCAAGAGTAATCAGCAGCTTGAAAGGCACCATGAAGCTAGAGTTCATGGCAGCGCCCGCGTTCTGCAAAGCGTGCTGGAAAGCCTCAATCTTAGCCGACAAGGTATCCATGATGACGTTCATCGACTCATCAATGAACGTCGTGCCCTTAGAAGCCCTCTCAGCCTCCTTCAACTGTTCGACATACAGGCCGACACTGTTCGACATACGAGACAGCAATTCAACGTCACGCACGTTATTGAAGCCCAAGTCCTTAATTGCCTGAGCCTTCTCAACCTTGTCACCAATACCTGCAAGGTTCTGCAAGATACCCTGGAACACCTTGTTCGGGTCGTCCTGCCACAGCTTACGGAACTCTTCATCAGTCACACCGACAGCCTGGGCGTACGTGTGCATCTTGTCGCCACCCTCAGCGGCAGCGGCATTGATCGAGTTGAAGATACGCTGAAGCGAACCGCGCGCCCATTCCTTCGGAATAGCGAGCGACGACAGTGTAGACGACAGGGCAAGAATCTCATTCTGGGTGAAGCCAGCCGACTTACCCTGAGCAGCAATCGACACAGCCATGTTCGCAATCTCAGGCTCAGTCGCAACAGACTTAGCGCCCAAGTCAGCGATCTGGTTAGCGAGGACCGCGTAGCCGTCACCCTTGCCGGGTGCCGACTCTTGCAGCTTGCCCATCATCTTACCGAAACGACCAAACGCGGTAGAAGCCGACTCAACTTCCATACCAGTCACAGTAGAGAACTCTGCGACAGCCTTCGTAAAGTCTTTCAACTTGTTCGTCGGGATGTTCATCTGCGCACCGAGCGTACCAATCTTCGACAGATCAGCAAAAGACGTGGTAGTTGTTGTCGAAAGCTCAGTGTAAGCGCTCTTCAGTTCACTAAGAGACCTCGTAGTACCCTGCGCGGTACGCTCCACGTCAGCAAATGCGCGCTCCTGCGCAATACCAGCCTGAGCAGCAGACGACACAACACGACCAATACCAGCCGTGATAGCACCGTAATACACGGCCATGTCGCGTGCAGCATAACGGACGTTCTCAATAGCCTTCTCACTCGCACGAGCGTTATTGCGAGCGGTACTAGCATCAGAACGAATAGCAGTACGCTTAGTCAGCTCTTCCTCGCGGATACGAGCACGCTCAGTACGCGCAACTTCAGCCTCACGAGCAGCACCAATACGCGCAGACGCACTAGCAACAGCAGCTTCACGCTTAGACTCAGCAGAAGCCGTCGTTGCAGCCGCCCTAATCTCTGCCTGCTCCAAAGCGGTGAGTGCCTGAATCTCAGCAAGACGAGTGGCCTCAGCACCCTTCGCCTTCACAAGGCTACGCTCGTCCTTACCCCTCTGCTTCTGCAAGGGGATGGCATTATCCTCACGCTTCACACTTGCCTGAGCACGCAGCTTTTCAGCCTGAGCCTCAGTCTTACGTGCCTGCGACTGGTTCAATTGAGCCTGGGCCTTCTTCGCCTTCGTCTCAGCCTCAGCCATAGCATTAGACGCAGAAGCCACCTCACGCATAGCCGAGGCAGTATCCTTCAGCTTAGCGATATGGTCCTTACTCAGGTTGTTCATCGTGCGAGTCTCACGGATGAACTGTCGATACGCCGAAACAGCCTTATCGACACCCGCCGAAAGATCAGCCTTACTAGCATCCCCAGCAGCCTTATTCAACGAGCCAAGAGCATCAGCCACAGACTTCAGCGCAGATGCAGAGTCCTTCAGGTTCTTGACCTTCGAGCTGTCGAGCTGCAAAGAATCAAGAACAGAACCACCACGGCCAGAGGGTGCCTTCAGTGCAGCGACAGCACTCTGAAGCGAACCAATCTGCTTTTCCAGGGCACCAATGCTCTGTGCTGCCTTGTCTGCCCCAGCAGCGTTAACGTCAATATCAATCTTGATTGACTCGTCTGCCACCTTAACTCCTAAAAAGAAAAGCCCCTGATACCACTTCAATGATACCAGGGACTTTTCCTACCTAACTTGCTCAAGCGCTTCAAGAGGTGAAGGCAACGGCTCTTTTGTACCGTCCGAGTATTCGACAGTGCCCATCACCGTGTACGTGCTTTCACCCGGCTTTGTTTCCTTCGCGTGCTCACGATGTCGATCAAGCTCAGCACATGAATAACACGTAGAAGTCTCTACATGGAACTCAATCGCACTATGCTCACTACGACCATACCAGAGCGGCGTACCGCACTTGTTACACAGGCTGTCAAGATAATACTGATAACCCGCGCACAACGCAAGATCAAGGTTAGTGTATTCAGTTTGAGGAATTGGCTCAGAGTCTTTCTCATCTCCAAACCACACAGGCACCGCGCGAGCAAACATGCCGTGCGCACCTGTAAACAGCGTGGGTGGCTTACCCTCAGCCCTCGCCGTCTTCAGAAGAAGCAGCATCCACTGGTTCTCCGGTTTCGACAGTTCCGTCCCCACGAAACGTAGGGTCAGAAACCGCTTCAGCAATGGCAATACCCAACGTCTGAGCCTCATCCCACGTCTGAAGCACCCTCTGCCACAAGAACTCAGGCAGATAACCGCGAAGCTCTGCGGCCTCGGCTTCAGTCAGATTCTTCTTAGACTCGCCAGTGGCATTGTCGATAACTTCAACACAAGCCTGAGCGACAATGTACTCCATCAAGCGGTCTTCACGCTCAATGGCAATAATCGCCTTCTCGTCCTCGTTCTTGTTCTTTGTGGAGAAGAACGTGTCTTCCCAGACCTTGCGCTTCAGAACATTAAGTTCCTTGTTTGAGAGCGCACGCAGACGAAGAGTGATTGACTGCCTACGAAGTTCCTCGATCTCTTCGGTCAGTTCGACACCGGGCGCAGTGTCGGTAATCGAACGAGACATAGGAGCCTCGTGCAACTGAGCAGTCTTAGCCAACTCAATTAGCTCCACATAACGCTCAGCGTCCTCCAAGTTTAGGGGGATGTCGATAGCCTTCACGGAAGGCTTGATAGTCTGGATAATCTTAGACAGCTCAAAAGCCATGATGTCTACTCCAATCAGATATGAGAATACCCCCGCACCTCGGAGGTACAGGGGTATTCTAGCAGAGTTGATCAGGCAGTGACAGCCTTATTCAACTCCATATAGCCTTGCGGCAAGAAGGGCACCTCAAACTGGATGGGCTTATCCCCATCCCCGAGCACGTCCTTCGGATTGTCGGGAACAACCTTGAAGGCCGACAGCTCTTGACCGGCTTCAACAGGGGTGCCCTGTCGGAAGCCGATACGCTGGACCAGGTAGCCTTCCTTAATGCCGTCAAGCGTGCCACGCTTGAACAACTGGTAAGCCTTATCATAGACGGAGGTGTTACCCGCCGCCTTCTGACCAGCCGCGATAGCCTCACGGAAGAACGTGAGAGAAGCCTCGTAGTTCGAGATCGTCGGGGTCTTCGCGTTACCCGAATCGCAAATGGTACGCGAGTCATCCGTGTCCGAGTCCGTCGCGCCGAGCGTCATACCCGCCGCGATAGCGCACGAAATGTCAACCGCCTTCGGCGTGCCACCAGTGTAGGTAGCAGCCTTAAACAGGTCGGCAACGTTAGTAATGGCATCAGCCGGAACCCACCAAACGGTGGTGTTCGGAGACAGCATCTTGGGCATCAGTATTCCTCCTTGTGGGAAACGATATCGTCATATTCAATGGTATCATCCTCGCCGCAACACTTGGCCTGTGTAATCGGCGTATTGTCATCGACAACCTCATACATGTCTGGCAGAACAGCCAGCTCATCTTCAGTCTTGTCGCAGACAATATTGGTAAAAACATTGCGCACGCGCAATTCACTCACCCCTATCCAGGTTGACGTAAAAACTCATGCTATGTTGATAAACCGTAGGCCGCAACATGGAATCGTAATCGCTATCAGTACCCACCGATGCAGCGATATTCACCCCATTAGACCCTTCAACCAACACAGCACCAATGAGCTTCTCTTTTACAACCGACACAAGCCGATTGAGAAGTTTCTTATTCACAGCGAACACGTCCACCGTGAAAGGATGCTCATACACATCCATAGTGTGACCACCAAGCGACACATACTCGTCCAACTGACGATTGATCTCAGCGCCGCCGTGATAAACAATATAGAGAGGCACCTTCGTATCACGCGAAAAAGAATCGAAAACCTCGACATCCTTGATCGTGCGCAAAAGAGCCAGACAAGCCTCGTCAAACTCTAAAGTCCTATCCGTCACTTCAGCCTCCCATAAAACTCTTCACGGAACACAGCCGTCACACGAGGCAAATACTTAGCCGGGGTAATACCCTTCCCCTTGTCGCCGCCCGTAGGCTTACCACGCAAACCAGAGCGCAAATAACCAGAAGTGCGCTGGCTGTACGTACCATTCTCCTGCCACGCATAGTACGGCTTAGCACGGTCCCAACGATGCCAACCGATCTCGACAACCTTCCCGCCCTTAGAAGCATCAACACGGAAAGCATCACGCATATAGCCAGTATCGACACGGCGCGGGTCTGTCGCAATCAAAGCACGCCCATACTCAGTAGAAGCGACAGCCGCAGCCTTAGCCGCAGCATCAACCTTCTTCCAAGCAGCGTCAATGATCTTCTTCTTCGCCTTAGCAGCAACACCATACCTGTCGGTATCGACAGTCACCTTAATACCAGCAACACGACCGTCATACCGTACAGTCTTCTTAGTCCTAGCCATTAGCAGTCTCCCCCGTTGCCACATCACACAAAAGCGTCACCTGCCAGTTCAGTGTATCAACCTGAGCGTTACGCACAACCAGCTTCAACCCCGCAACCCGTGGGTCAGTCGGCATTTCCTCTACTTGGATGCGCATACCCTCAGCGAACGACACACGCGCATCCGGGTTGCCCCACAAATCACGTGAAAAAACCTCGTTCTTGTCAATATGCAAAAGCTGCACACGATACGCATGAACACCTGTGACCGTGCCAGCCCATTCACGATTACGGGCACGCCAGTCAACGTTAGGCGTGATATTCGCCCAACCCTTCCACACAGGGTTGTTATACTCAAGCGACAAACCAGCCTCATCAGACCAGTCATACGATACTGTGTCAGGCTCCTTGAAGATGCTCACCTTCGTATTCGCCAACAACTGAAGCGGATAATACGAGGCATACATGAACAAGGGGTGGATGTTCGGGTCAATCGATAAGCCCATTAGAAGTTCACCACCCAATCCACAGGCTCAAACGTTGGCTGCACAACATCAAAGCAGAGGTTATTTACCTCATCTTCCTTCGCTTGAGCACGCAACTGCCGAGCACGACCGACAATCGCAGCCAGCAGCTTAGCACCATCCGTCTGCTTGTCGTCCGTCTTCAAGACAAGCAACTGCAAAGCCTTATCCATGCCGATAGTGTCACACGCATCGGCAGCAGCCAGCTTCACGTTACCGCCGTTAACAGCGAGCAAAGCCTCAATCTCTTCGTCAGCGAAAAGATAACGCGGCTCATTCCTCAAGTCACGCAAGTCCTCCAACTTACGCAAATCAGGAATAAGGACACGCACCTGTCCGATGGGGGAAGAAAAATCAATCTCGCTCATAAAACCAGTATAGCAAGACCCCCGCAGCCAAAGGCCGCGAGGGTCTTACTCAATCAGCTAACTGATCACATAGACGGATTACCAGTCGAGCCGATAATACCGTCGTAGCGGACGATGCCAGCACCCGCGATCTGTCGAATACGAACTTCGACATCATCGTTGTCGAAAGAACCCTCATAGGGGTTAACGTCGCCGCCACCGATCATCTGGCCGGTCTTGTTGTGGATACGAAGCTCCGGGGCCTCACGACCCAGCATACCCGTCTTCGCAATGACAGTCTTACCATTGGCACGACCACCCTTCGGAAGAAGAACCCACGCATTCTCCCCACCAACAACAGAGATCAGGTCGGAAGTAACGACCTCCAAGTCCTTCAGAGGGTTGCCCTTGATCTCAGTGCGCTTACCATTCTGGACACGAATCTCGTTAATCTGAGTGTAGCCCTTAGCAACCTCAGCGAGAGCAGGGTTAGTGACCAACACGAAACCCTCGGGGACATAAGTCGAGTGACCGTCGCGCAGAGTAGCGAGTGCCTGGAACCGTGCAGCAACAATCACATCGAACGACAGTTCGTGATTATTACCAGAGGTACCCAAACCGCCAGCACCGCCAGTGATCTCAGCAGGCAGACCATCGACCCTAAACTCGGTCTTGTTAGTGGTGTTAAACACGTCCTTGCGAAGAGACTTAGTAGCGGGGTCAAACAGCTGAAGGAGGACCAGCAAGTCCTCAGTACGCGCAGCGAGAGCAGCAGCATCCTTCGGGAAACGGCTAATTACGTTCCACTCGTCATTAATAAACGACTCGAAGCTGAACTGGATGCGCGCGCCGTGCTTGGCGGTCGTGATAAACGCACCATCGGCACTATAGGACATGGTCGGGTAAGGGGTCAGCTCCGGCACATGAGGCAGCGTGCCCACAGGGTGCTGATAACCACCATTGTCGATAGGAGCCGTAGTAGCGTCAGGCTTCAGCGACAGAAGCGAAGCAGGACGGAAGTCCGTCAACAGCTCCTTCGTCGCAATCTTGTCCCAAATCGTCTCATGAGCATCGAAATACTCCTGGAAACGAACGTTCGCGGCCTTCACGAACATAGGTGCCAGCTGATCAGAGGTGACAGCCTCCTTCAGGCGCGCCTGCGCGAGACGGTCGCCTGCAAGGGCCTCACCCAGCTGGACGTTGAACTCTTCCTGGTTCTTGAAACGCACTTTAGTTGCCTCCTATCAGGCGTTCTTAGCAGGTGCAAGAACGACCTGCATCTTCTGGGGGGTGGCAGACGCAGCAAGAGGCTCCTTCAGCCAACCGATAACAACATCAGCACCGGCCTTAACGGTCGTAATCTCAGGCTTCACACCTGCACCAGTCGCAGCCTTCGCGTACACAGGCGCACCCACCTTCGCAGCGGCAACAGACTTGCCGACAAGCTCAAACACGCCGCCAGCGACACGCACAGAGGCGTAGCCGGGGCCATTCAGACCATACGTAGGGGCCACTAGCACATCAGTAAGAGCCTGCTCAGCCTTGTCAGTCGTAGGACGAACCTTCGACTGAAGGATACCAGCAATACCGTTGTCCTTGTTGATGACAACAACGTCGCCAGGCTCAAGATGAGCCTGCGTGGCATCGACAGGGAGGGAGAGAGTCTTGGAATACTCAAAAATCTGGTTGTCCTTGACAACCGGAACACGGATAGCGTTGACTGCCATTATGCTCACCAACCAATCTTTCCGAAAGTGTCTTCGTTCTTTTCGACAACAGGGGTGGCAGTCGCAGCGACAGCCTCCTTCAGATACGCACGCTCAGCCTCAAGAGCAGACTCGACATCCGCACCCTTCTTCACAGCCTCACGAACACGCGTGACAGCCGCATCCGGCAGACCGGACTCGGCAATCTTCTTACCGGCCTCAAGGACAGAATCAACATCCACGGATGCCTCTTCGACCTTCTCAGCCGGTTCCTCTGCCTTGGCTTCCTGAATCGCGGCCACAGCAGACTCTAGCTTAGAGCCGATAGCTTCAACAAGAGAAGCGATCTCACCCTTCAGCTCATCGAACTTGGACTCAAGCAGCTTTTCGTCCACAGTTCCCTCCTTAATAGAATTGTTGTTCCTATTTGATTCTAGCAGATCAACAATGCCACCACCCGCACCAGGCGCGGTAACAAAGTCAACCGACCTAACGCCAGCAAAAACAGGAACAACACCTGTTTCCGCAATTGGCTGGTCGCACCAAGCATTAATGGAAACACCAATATATTCCCACTTATCCTTGATTAGCTCGTTAACACCAGAGAACACCTTACACACAGTGTAGAGTGCCCCATCCTCACCAACTGTCGCGTCTTCAAGAAAGACACCAGCATAGTCACGAATAGAACGCTCCGGGCGCTCCCATTCCTCGGACTCAGTTGGGTGGTCTATAAACATTTCCGTGCCAGCCTTAAACAGGTGAGCAGACTCAGCCAAGTTCTCAGCAGTGTAAATACCACTAGAACCCTGGCCGGGCACGATAATTCTGATTCGGTACTTTCCCTCACCAAGAGACTCAGTACCGATAGCGCTCGTGGACTCATGCAGCTTAGGCATCGGTCCCTCCATTATCTCGATTGTCGTTAGTACCATCAGACAACGGGCCTACACCCGTTGCGCGTCCGTCCTCGTTGTCCTTTGCTGCCGAGTCTTCTTCGCCCTCGCCCTCGTCCTCATTCTCACCCTCATCGGGTAGGGCAGGCAAATCTTCCAACGGCAAAGAACCAGCAATCTTCAAGAGCTGCAACACACCGGAACGCATTTCAACCTGATGCAAAGCACCATTCTGGAACGCCAACGTCAAAGACTGAATACGGCGGTGCGTCTGATCATTATTGATCGAACCGTACTCGATCTGCACCTTAATACCTAGAGCCGCAGCAATCTCATTCAGCATGTCGATATGGAGTTGACGGCGCAGCTCCAACGCCTTAAACGTCGGGTCTTCAAGCGCAGTCTCAGCACCCTGGCGACCGCCCGCAGAACCATCCGTCAACAACACCGACAGGGGGATGTCGAGCGCAGCCGACACCATAGACGCAAGAGGCGTACCAGCCGAGAAATCAATCCCAGCGCCAGCCTTGTTAATTGCCTGAATATCCTGCCCAGCACCAATGTTCGCAGTGCCACCGACACCGGGACCAGCCATACGCTGCTGAACGGCCTGTTGCTGCTTAGAATTAACGCTCGTTGCCTTGAAGGCCAGCTTAGCGAGAGACTTCTCCATGAGGTGTGCGACCTCAAGATGCTCCTTGTACTTCTGTGCATACGACATAGCGCTCATGAGATCAGGCTTACCGTACTGTTCAGCAGCAAGGCGATTCACGGTCGCATACACAGCCGTCAAGCGCTTGTTCACCTTGTAGTTAGTCTTGGTGATCTTCACGCTCACGCGGTCCCACAGCATGTACCACTGAGGCTCACCACTTACGACAGGGTTGATCAGGAGCGCAACGACATCACCTGTCGCATCATCAGTAGCCACACCAGCAAGGCGCATCAACGGAACAGGTGTAACAGTCTTTGTCGCCTTATCCACAAGATAAATGACGCAACCGTCAGTGTTGAAAGACTGCTCATCACGAACACGCGCCTGCACACTGAAACAAGCCTTCGCGTTTTCCTCGATTACCTTACGGGAGGGTCCAGTAGAACACTTGTAGACAACAGGGTCGCCCCACATGTAAGCGTTACGTACAACCAAGCCACGCTTCACAATAGGGTTAAGAGTAGCCAAACGGCGCGCACGCGCCGAATGGTCCCTAATCACATCAAGAGTAATCAGAGAATCAGGGCCTTCGACAGCAGACAAAGGCAACCAGCCCGCATCTTCTCGCTTGAGACGCGCTAGGGTATCAGAAAAAGACCCTAGCGCTTCTTGGAATGTCTGCTCATACTTCATGCTAATTATCCTATCACGCTAGAAATACAGACAACTCTTCCTCGAACATGAAGTCCAAGAGGTCATCTTCTTCTAGTAGATCATCAGGTGAATAGTACTGACCTTCTGAATCACCGGCCATAATGGCTCCAATATTCTGGTACGCATAAATGACAGCATCAAGAACGTCAGGCGACTTAATGCCACGCTTGCGCATATTTTCCTTCGATTCGATGAGCATTGCTGACCCACGATACTCGTACTTAATCGAAGCAATTTCATTGTGGAGTTCATCGTCATCGGGCAGGAAGACACGACCATCAGCGACAGCCTTAGCGAACTGATCGTACATAGCGGCGCGATAGTTGTACCACTTAGTGCTATCACCGGACTTCGCGTTACCGTGAATACCAATGACAGAAATGTCAGCGGGCACGAAATTGTAGATACTATCGAGAACGGATGCGCCAACACCGATAGCGTCAATACGAATCTCGACAGCCCCGAGTTCGACTGCCAGCTCACCAACCTTACGGGCAAGCTCAGGACCGTTCAAGCCTTGGTAACGCCCATGAATCTTGATGTAACCGCCTTGGTTCGACACAATCACTGAGCTGTCGGACCCATAACGGGCAACGTCAACACCGAGAACAATCGGCATACCCTCGTCAGGTTCAGAAGTGTCGTAAGCCTCCATCGACTGCATGACGCGGCCCATGTTGAACAGGCCGTCGTCAGACACGTCTGGGAACTCACCGAGGACACGCGCTACGAAACGGGGGTCATCCTCGCCCCATTCCTTCTTACGTGCCTCAACCCAGTCAACCTGCACAAGACGAGTCGCAACCTCGACAGGTACGACCTCACCCGTGAAATTAGGCGTGTCGTACGCGCCGAATTGGATGATGTTCCAGGAGCGCTCTTCAGGCTTCAGGCGCATCTCCCGCTTGAACACCTCGGCCATGTAGCACGACGGGTCGTTAGGGTTAGCAATAGCCAAGATGCGTGCATACTTGTTGGTCGTAATTGCGTCAGCAGCGGTGAAGATTTCCTTGGAGATACCACCCGCCTCGTCCATAATCACTAGGACGTACTGGTCGTGGACACCTTGAAAACCCGACTCGTCCTTATCGTCCGGCTTCATACCGAAAGCGATAGGGTCTTGTCGGTCTCCCATCTTCCATGTTGCGTCGGCGTTAACCTTGCCACCAATACCAGCATCGGCCTTGACACGAGGAATCTCTTTCCACAGAACGTTGCGGACCTGTTTCCAGTTTGTCGCCGTTGTGACGACTGTCGTGTCATCGACAGGATGGGTGTCTACCCACCAGTTGACAAGGGTAGCTGACAAACGTGACTTTCCCACACCATTGCCAGTAACCACAAGGGTTTTCTGGTGTTCAACAACAGACTGTGAAACTTCACGCTGCTTCGACCACATAAACAGGCCGTGGTCTTCAGCCCACTTGGCAGGGTTGTTACGCCACACTTCAAGACGCTGGGCATCAGAAAACTTCTTAGCGACAGCACCGAAAGGCAGCATTACTCACCCTCAACTTCTACAGTCGCCTCAAGCAACGCAGCTGGTTTCGACACAGCCTGAGAGAACCAATCAGCCTTGTTTGTCTCCAAAGCCTTCTTAGCCCCAGCCGACAGGTGCGGGTACATGAGAGCTGTGTACTCTTCCAACACCTGATTAGTGAACGACAGCATGATGTTTACTTGCTTCTCTTCGATCACACGAATCTCATGAGTCACAGTCTGACGCTTCAGGTTCGCAACCTCAGAGATTTCACGCAGAACAGCAAGAACAGCCTGAAGGTTCTGCCCCCAGTTGCCCTTCTCGTCCGCAAGACCAAACATCTCGATCTGGCTGTAGGCCATGTCAACAAGCGCATCAAGACGATCAAGCTGCTTGATGCGCATATTACGAGGCGACAATTCCTGTCGGCTGTCATAATACGACTGCTCAATGACGAACAGCTCTTCAGATGTGAAGCCTGTCGCCTGAATGATCTTGTTACGCTCCGTGCCACGTTTCAGCAGCGACAAAGCCATGTCGCGCTTGCCACGCAGCTCCGGGTCATCACTCGTCAGCAAATCGCGCGAGTTCGTCTTGGATACCATCAAGCACCTCCTTCACAGCCTTCTGAAACTTGTTGTCCAAGTACACGTAAGTACAAGCAGCACCGGCAATCAAGCCAGCAGCGAGACCAACCAAAAACCAGGCAATGAGCATTAGTCCTCCTTTGGAACGGAAGGCAAGTCTTCTACCTTCACACCGGCCTGAACAGCCGCAACACGCACCGCATAAGCATGTTCCTTCCACAGGAACGCTTGCGTACGCAAATCAGCTTCAAGATCATCACGGGCTTCTTGAATCTCTTGAGCCTTCTTGTAACGATCAATGCACAAATCAATAATAGCCTTGATAACAAGGGTTACGGCAGAGCAAATGAGACCCACCAATGCCGTGTTCATACGCTAACTCCTTGTTACTCACTAACGGTTGACAAGTATTCTTCCCTTGTCTTATTGTACCGTTCTTCTGCCTCTTCCAGCTTGCTCTTCGGCAGAACTCCAGGGCGATACGAGTAAGGCCACACACGCAGAGCACGCGCAAAGAAAAACAATCCAATGATTACTGACAAAATAATAACATGGAGTGGCCAACGCACATGTGCCGTGGTCAGCACAAGTTCGTTAATAGAAATCAGCATAATTCCGAGCACGGCGACAAGTGCAGCAGGGCCTTCAAGCCACCAAGAACCCAACCACGCTGAAGGCGCACCCAAAACACCAGAAACCAGCATCAGCAACGCGGCGAGGATAATCACCCACGGCAAGGAATCATAGCTTGTCAGGAACCCAAGGCCAGTAAGCGAGATAGCAGTGTAAATAACTACCATCACCGCCGTCACTGACCGTGGTTCAGTCATAGTACCAAGTAGCTTCTTCATGAGGCCATTATAGCGAAAACCCCCTCACTGACACCAGCAAGGGGGTTTTCAATTGTTATGTCACTCAGCGTCAGGAGTGCCATACGAAGGTGCCGTATAGACACCGCCAGTGTGAACAGTTGCGATAAGGAAACCGATCACAGAAAGGACTCGTTCGATCACCTGAGACCACTGCTCCCAGTTCTCAGCAGTCCAACCGCCGTAAGCGACACCAACCATTCCGATAGCCGCAAACACTGCGTACAGTGCCTTGCGACGCTCCGGGGTCAACAAGTACCACTTAGTACGGTCAGTGGTCAAGACTTCATTAGCCATGAAAGTTCCTCCTAAATCGAAGTTACTTAGATTCTACCAGCTTCACGATGCCGTCAGCGTCCTGTTCGACAACCAGCTTACCGACAAGCAGCTTACCGTCCTCACCGAAAATCGAGCACGCACCATCAAGGCGCGTCTGAGCGAGGCCGACAGCCATAGAGCCGTCCTTAGTGAGGAAGTAATCACTGCCCTTGTACGACAGCCACCCGGTACGCATAGCACCGTTTTCCTCAAGGAAGTACCACTTGCCCTTGACGAGCTGCCAGCCGGTCTGCATCTGGCCCTTGTCGTTCAGGAGGAACCAGTTTTCACCGATCTTCTGCCAGCCAGTCTCCATCTCGCCGTAGCGCGAATCGTGCATATCGTGCAGGAAGTACCAGTGGCCGTCGATATGCTGCCAACCAGCCTGCAACCAACCCTTCTCGTTGGCATAGAACCACTTATCGTTCACAGGGAACCAGCCGGTCTCCCAGCTACCATCCGAGGTGCGGTACCACCAGCCACCATCCTGCGACACCCAGCCCTCAGACTGAGTGATCTCAGCATCAAGGTTGTCATAGTACGCCTGAGCCTTCTCCATGTATTCACCAGCGTACTTATCCCGCAGAGACGCGGGGCAGGCAGTCGAATAGAAGTCCGAGTGGGGGAACACGTTGACACGCCACTGCGGACGACCAAGACCATACGCACGACACAGGGCCGCAGTCAGGTGCGCACCGGCATCAAGCGTCGCTTCACCAATGTCCCAACCACCCTCAGCACCAGTGGAGTTAGCGTGCTCAATGCCAATCGAACACGAGTTAACGCCGGGGCAGTGCCAGGCCGTGTCCTTGTCGTGGACGAACTGTGCGGTGCTGCCGTCAATGTCCACATTGTAGTGCGCAGACGTGCCATTATGGTTAAACGCTGCAAGGACACCACCATGCGACATAGCCTTGCCAGCGTTGTGGTGGACGATAACACGGTCAAGTGCTCGACTACGGCCCTCATCGTAGTTATCGCACCACAGGTTGTAGTCAGCGATCAGATTATGCCAGTCAGTCACTATAACTTCTCCTAATCTCCCAAGGACCGAAGTCCTCATACTCGGAGATAATCATATCAGTGAACACCTGGATACCCTCTTTCGTGACATACACCTGTGGATGCGAGTTTCTACCGTTCTTATAGACACGCCAGATACCAAGCAGTCCTTTGGCCTTTTCCGTAGGCTCGCTAATATGCCGACCCTTCTTCAGGTATCCTTCACGGCGCAGAAACCTAATGACCTTCGTAGAGCCAATACTTGGAATCTCTTTCCTCAGACTCTTACCGAAATCACGCAAGCTAATTTCTTCCATCACATACCATCCACATCAGTAAAGTAATCAGCAAACGGGTTATCGCCAGGCTCAGCAAACTCCATATTAATAGGTGCTGCCTCAGCATCAGATGGACGCAGAACATCCTTTGGCTGTCGAACAGACCTGAAGATGAGAGTCCAGTCAACCGGCATGTAGTCACCGAGCAAGATCATGTCCTTGATCGTCAGGCTCCCGTTCACCAACTTAGTGTGGTAATAGCGTGCGGAAGGCCCACCGATAAGTTCTCCATCTTTCATGACCGACAGGCCCGCATCCTTGAACTGCTTAATCACGAGTTCCCGAACGAAGGCAACACGGGTTTCTACATCCTGTGGGTATTTGCCGCCCATCCGGGTGGCACGGGCCTTAGCCATACGGGCGCGAGCCTCTTCGAGCTTCACAGGGTCAGTAATTTTAGTCATTTTTCACCTCATACTTCTTCAAGAGGTCCGGTCGGAACCCAGACCAGTGTTCCTTAATTTGCGCACCTTCACGCACAACGACGACAGGTGCTTGCTGATAACCAAGTGCGCGGATAAATGCCAGCGCATCTGCGTCTTCCGTTACGTCGGTGCTATTGAACGGCAGTCCAAGCGCCTTCAGCTTGCGGTACGTCGCCGTACACTGCGGGCAATTGGGCTTGGAGTAGACGTTGATGTTCATTCTCAGATAGACCTTCCAGTCGAACCAAAACCACCTTGACCACGCTCACCGGCTTGGACAGGTGGCTGTGCGTAGAGAGCGGATGTGCCCTCTAGCTTGACAATGACAATTTGAGCGACCCTTTCATGTTCTTCGAGAACGACAGGGGTGTCCTTGCTCATGTTCCACAATGGCACGAGGACTTCACCCTCGTAGCCAGCGTCGATGACACCAACACCGTTAGCGAGTAGAAGGCCCTTCTTGCTCAAGGAAGAGCGGGCAAAGACGAGTCCGACAGAGCCGTCAGGAATGTCGAACTTAGCGGGGTAGTAACCTGTCTGCACGAGGATAACTTCACCGGGATGGATAATCACCGGCATCTTCGTAGACAGGTCGAAACCAGCATCGTTATGGTGCTGTCGTACTGGTCTCATTAGTTCTCCTTTCGTTGAGTACAACCATGAGTGCAGCGGCTTTAGCAAACTTCAGTGTGCTTGGTGCTGCAATGCAGTCTGTGATAACTTAGTCGGCTAGTTGGCCGAAGTCTGTTTCTAGGGCGCTATAGTGCTCGTACCATTTGTTGATGTGCTGTCGGCTAATGCCCATGTATGTGTCTGGGTCGCCGCTTGTGACACTAATACGAGAGTCTTTGTCCCAAATATAGTTCAGGTCTTTGAGGTCCGGCACGTGCGGGACTAACTTGTTTGCGTAATTGTTATTCCGGCTCACGTACTGACTCAGACAGATGACGACATCATTGAATCGCGGCTTTGTCTTAGTCTCGCCGTACCACCATTTGTAGATGCTGTCGATGAGCTTTTCTGCTGTTTCGTCTAGTTTCACAGGGTTGAACTTTTTGACGCTGGTTGGCTGCTGCGCAGCCCTGTCAGAGTAACTAAAGCTGCTGCGGCCAACTCGCTTGAGCCACGTTTCCACAACCTTACTTGGGTCTGTCATTGTCCCTCCTTTCTACGCAGTCAATATTAGTACGTGTTAGTGCAGGGTACAAGCGAAACTGGTGTGACCTGTGCCACACTGTGTTTTGGGTAAGACAGAGCGCCAGCACTAAACAGCACTGGCGCTCTGCCCTGTTAGGAAGGAGGCTTCTAGTGTATCACTCAGATATGGTCGTTGCCAAATCGACCGGCACGCCAGGCGAGGTAGCAGGCCAAGGCACCACCACCGATTGCAATAAGTGCAATCACGATAGCCCCAGATGCAGCACCCGTCTTAGCGAGCTTGCCTTGTTCTGGTACGGCAGCCGGGGCAAGCGGCTGAGGCGTAGGGGTCACAGACTGCGGCTCATCCGAAGGGCTGGGTGCCGGAGAAGGCTTCTCAGACGGTGCAGGAGCCGGAGTAGGCTTCTCGGAAGGAGCTGGCGTAGACTCTTCAGAGGGCGCAGGAGTCGGCTTCACAGAAGGCGTAGGCTGCGGGGCAGGCGTAACACTCGGCTCCGGTGCAGGGGCAGGCGTAGAAGGCTCCGGCGTAGGCTTCACAGAACCATCACCATTCGTACCACCATTGCTCTTAACCGTCGCCGTAGCTTCGAGCTTCATACCATTCACCTCAGCATGGTTAGTCGCAGAAGTCTGCCCCTCGGGAACGACAGTATGCTCAGGCGGGTAGACTACACACGTCTTGGACTCGTCAGGAGCCGTGAACTTGATCGTATTCGGGTCGATCTGCGTAGCAGTAACGGTCTCGGTCGTATCCGGGTTCCATGTATCCGACTTCGCGCACTTCACGGTCGTACCCAGCTTCGCGTCAAAGTCCTTCACGGTGTACTCGACACCACCCTTAGCAATCCACTTAATGCCCCAGCTGATAGTCCCATCAGCGTTAGACCACCCGAACTTCACGTTCTCTGGGTTAGCGTATTCATAATGGGCCGGGTTTGCACAATCATTAGTACACTCGCCCGTGCCCTCCTTGTCGCCCCAGACAAGGGTCTTCACGGCCTTACCGTTCAGGGTGATCGTACCCTCGGTGGTGCCAATTGCACCACCCTGAAGGCGAGCGCGTGCCCACCACGTGCCCTTGACGTTCGTCTTGTCCTTGTAGGCTTCAGGAATCTCAGTGACCTTACAGGTCAGCTCTGCCTCGTTGGCTTCACACTCACCGACGACAGACCCATCATCGAGCGTGAACGGGAACGAGGCGTTCCAGACGAACGGGGCCTTACCCTCATTCGGCACCGTCGAGACAGTGAACTGCTGGCCGACAGCCAGCTTCTCCACGGCCCAGGTGCCACCCACGTTGACCTCGGAAGAGGTCTGTCGAGACGAGGACGTGGCCTTTGTGACCTCGGCCTTGATCTCGGTGTTGTCGGCAGCATTGGCAGTAGCAGCAGCCGCAGCAATCATCAGCAGTGCGACACCAGTCGTCGCAAGAAAACGCTTCATATTGAACATTCCTTTCGTAGTTGTTCGGCCTGACAACTTGAGTGTAGCTGACAGGCCGAACAATCCACAACAGATAATCGTGTGACTCTACTCACACATATAGTATCATCCCCCTACCGAGTGTTAGTCGATAGGGGGATGAGTCCTCATGAATTATGAACCCTCATGTAAGGCCGGTACCCGAAAGGACGAACCCCTCAGTTACCTATTCCTGAGATCAGAGGCGCGCTGTCTCAGGCCGACAATCACAGATAATCCATCGGACGATTCTCAAGAATCTCCTGCATCTTATGACCGGGAACGGTGTAGACACCGGGCGAGACGACACCATAGGTCATAGGCTTAATCATCGTCACAGGAGCCTTCTCGACAATGCCTTGGTCGAGAAGGGCAATCAGATCAGTGTCCTTGGTGGTGATCGTGTAGACACCCGTACGGGCCTCCTGGGTAATGGTCGTCTTCATCTCGTCATTCTTAACGACGGACGAGTAGGTACCCTCAAAAGCCTTGCCCAGCTTGACTGCGAGATCAACGATAGACATCGTTACTCCTTGGTTGTCGTTGTTGTTGTTACGAGGCCAGTGTATCAGCCCTGGATGACATCGAAGTCTCCACCAAGTCCCGTAAGGATACTTGCTAGTTCCCTCGTACTGAACTTATCACCCCAAGTACTCATCCAGTATTCCTCGTAATCAGTATTACCTGGGATACCTAACTCAACATAGAGGTAGTAGACACCTTCAACTGAGATTACACAAGGTCCGATAGCACACTGTTTTAGATCGTATTTCGTGCCGTCCTTGTCCCAGACTATAGTGTCAGACTTAGGTTTTTCTTCCTCAAGTTCGACACCCAGCTGAGTGGCGATCTTCTTCAGTAGCCTATCAGCGAGTTCATCAAACTGTTCATCAGTCAGCATTGTTAGCCACCTTCAGCGCCCAGTCGAGTTCTTCATTGAGTTCTTCCTCGTTGCTGCACCACTGTGCTGCCTTAAGGACATCCTGTAGAAACTCCTCCCAGAAGCGCTCATCCGAAAGCCAAGTGTATTCCTTATTTTCTTCAATAAGCTCTGTTGGTTCCTTGAACTCAGCGTCATGCAACCAAGCAGTGAACACAGGAAGATTGATGTCAATGGTCGTAAGGTGCCCCCAGTCGGACCACCAGCCCTCGATAGTATAGCTATCACCGAAACTGGTGGTAAAGGTGTACTCAGGATGGTCGAGCATACCTGTATACATACACATATTGCACGAACCGTCAGTGTCTTCGTAAGTGTTTGAGTCGAAGTTAGTAAGTCGTAGCTTCATTTTGTTTCTCCTTTTATTAGAACTTGTGGACAGTGATTAGGAAATCATCGTCATCCTCGTGTTCGCGGATGAGGTTTGCAAGGGATTCTGAGCTGAAGTGTTTACCAGCAGACGAAACGAACAAACCTGCCATTGGGCCAACACAATCGGCTCTAATGCCCATGAAGATCACTCCACAACCATTGTCAATAACACAATTTGTCTTGACGAGTTCAGACAGATCATGAACGACACCATCCTTGTCCACGATCTCAGTGTTGCTTAGTTCTTCAATAGGTTTGATACCCAGGATGTCTACCAGCTCCGCAATCTTGCGGAAGGCTTCTCTCGTCTCAGCATCAAATCGAATAATAGTCATTTTTGTTTCTCCTTTCTGTCGTGCTGCCACAGGACTCGAACCTGCCCCTCTGAGACTTTCCCAGTGTGCTCACCACATAACACTAAGCAGCTTGTTACCTGACCAGGGCAACCCAGCCGTTCGATGAGGGTGTCTTGGTCGAGACACTTTGTGCTATCGAGCAACCTCATCGTCAAGCGCTCCCAGACTAGGACTCGAACCTAGTCCGACAGGGCCAAAACCTGCCGTGCTACCATTACACTATCTGGGATTAAACCCAGGTAGTCCCGGAGGACACCTGGGAACTAGGTGTTACACATGTGCAACGTCGGAATGGTGAGACTCGAACTCACGACCCCCTGGTCCCAAACCAGGTGCGCTACCTACTGCGCTACATTCCGTTAGAAGGGGTGCTGTTGACTGACGAAACAAAAACCATCACACAAAAATTGTCAGTCCTAGGGTGCTACCCCGCACGTGACCCCCGTCACGGCAACCGGCACGTCCGCTTGATCAGAGCGGCAGGCGGCTATGGCCTAATCATCCAGCATCGTCCGGTGCTTGGTGGTCCCCTCGGTGAGAATCGAACTCACACTCCTTTCGGAACTCGATTTTGAGTCGAGCGCGTCTGCCTGTTCCGCCACAAGGGGTGTGCCTCTGAGTCGCGGCGACGATTGTTAGTTGAACTCTCAGAGGCTATTCAGTTATGATGTGTTCAGTATAGAGTCAACGTTTCTGAGCTGACAACTCCATACTAAGTGATGTGTGTCACGGCTTGTAGTACACGGCCACACGACGGCTACCCGTCATCATGCCGACAGGCAGGAACCCGAAAAGCTGAGTGCTTGTGTAGAACTCTTCCAAGGTACATGCACACCAACCGCTCGAAGTACGGACGTAGGTTTCCAGCGACCCACCGAGAACAGTGCCCAGAGTGTAGTTCTCAAGGTCAGTAGGGGACTTGATTGACTCGAACTGCATCATTCCAACCCAGGGTCGATGACAGTAGCGATATAGTCGTTATCCTCGTACTCGTTGATGAGTTCATTAACAAGGTCGAGATCGCTCCACAGCTTCTTAGGGACTGCTGGGGCAGTACGAACCCAGTAACCGTCATTGACCTTCAGGAATGGGCCAAGAGTACCCGAGATAACGACACTGCCTCGGTCTGTGATCGCCGCGAAGTCCACACAGGATTCGACATCCCCGACATTGCCTAGCCCGTTTGCCTCTACGAACCACACCTTTAGCTTAGTAATAGGCATATTACGCAGCTTCATGTAGTTCGTCTGTGTTTCGTTGTAGAGCTTAGTAAACTCGTTGTTAGCCATTATTTTCCTCCTTACTAAGTTCGATCAGCGCTTCAGCGTATGACTTCACCTTGAACCAATCCTTGTCTTCCCTCTCGCCGGGTCGTTCGCAAGGGTGCAGAGGTTCAATGCTATCGTTGTAGCACTTCTTAGCAACTGTGTAAATAGCCTTTACGAATTGCAGTTCACCGCTGTTCATTACTCTTCTCCTTCTTTCAGTTCAGAATATTTCCAATGACCGATGTTTCCGTACGTAAACTCGATGATGCAATCTTCACGCTTACGTCGATGTGAAGCCCTATGGCTCGCAATACCCAGGTAGTTAAACTCCCTATCACAGGTATAGCAATAGCAGTCCTTAGTCACCCGTGCTCGCATCAGTCCTGCATCTCCACAAAAACTTCATCCGTTTCTGGGTACCAGTAAATATTGACACAGTGTTCATCACCATCAAGCATCACGTCAGCGCTGATGCTAACAAAGGGAGGCTCGTCGGTATCAAACACAGTACCTACAAGTCCAGTAATCATTTTGTTCTCCTTTCAATTGCTGATGTATTTATACTAATGTGCTCTGCCCACACCTGTCAACAAGTAACAGCGTGACATGTACCACATCATCGTGGGGACAAAATAAGACCCCTGTGCCTCAAGCCAAGCACAGGGGTTTTATCGGATCAGAGATCCATCAACTGGTAATGACCAGTCTAGCACATCAACAAGAGAGTGTGCAACTCTAGTTGAGTGTGATGTGGCTCATGATTGCCAATAAATTGGACTCAAAGCAGCAAGAATGGTAAGCACCATGAGTGCATAGAAGTTCCACTCGCTACACAAGTCCTTAATACGAGCAACAAAGATGAGGGCAGCGACAAACGCACAGAATACAAGCCAAACAATAGTCACACTTCCACCTCCGTAATCTGACCTGCCAACGAGTCAGCGACATCATAAGGGGTTTCACCCTTGCCGGGATACATGTCATCGAGAGCGTCAGAAGTCAACTTCCAACCGTCCCAATTATCACCGTTCACCCAGTCACAGACTTCGTAAGCAATGCTTTTCTCTAGCAGCTCCATCAGCTTACTATTAGTGATGATGAACCTACTATCACCGACGTACTTGATTCCATCAATCACGGTAGCACCTTCCATCCTTCGCCGTCTCCAATCTCCTTTTTCAACTCTTCATCAGAGTGTGCTTGATTAGTCCACAAGTCCTTCGCGTGGACCCAGTAGTCTTCCATGTCTTCACCGATGGACTTTAGATAACGAACGTCATCAGGACTAATCAGCACAGCTCCGGGTGCAAGCCGATGGAACGGAATAGTCAACTCACTGAAATTGATAATCATTCTCGATTCTCCTTTGCTTCAACAAGATGGTACTTCGCAACCGCGTAGTCATCCTTCTCATCACATGCGAACTGACCAATACGGCCAATGCCACCCCAACCCATCTTCTCAGACAGGTAGGCGTGGACGATCTTGTACTTACGGCCACTACCAGTCTTGATGCTGCCTGTCTTCTTATTGAAAATCACGTAGATTTCCTTAGCAGGTTCAATCATCAGTTCTCATCTCCGCTCGTCTGAAGGTCGATGTCCGGCAGCAGTTCTTCAGGACGGAACGCAACCTTATAGTGGAACGTATCAACATTAGAGCCGTCCATCTGCTCCACGAAGTACGTCACATTATCCGAGATACCCAGATAGTGCTTCTTGTACTCACTGTCGCCAGTCTTGCAGGTGACTTCAAGCTGGTTGTCTTCCCTGTCCTTCGTGATCGAGCACAAACCCTCGATGCTCAACAGGTACTTGTCCGTAATGCCATTGACGAACACAATGCGTCGCATCACCTTGAAGTTGTCGCTCTCGTAGCTGATGTTACGCGAGGCCGTATCAGCGGCATTGCACGCAGCCAGTGAAAGCGCCGCAGCAACAGCAACGACAGACCCGATAATCTTACTCTTCTTCATCATTTCTCCTTAGACGTGAACACCATAGTAAAAGACACAACCAGCAAGGCAAGCAAGAGACACACAGAGCATAATCGTGCCAGCCGCAACAACCTTAGCGCCCCAATTGTAGACCTCATCGAGCATCATTCCGAGAAGTGCCACTGCAAAGCCGAGGATAAGCAGTCCAACAGCAAAAGTCAACATTACTTCTCATCTCCCTTCTTCGTAAACAGTTTCATAAAGTCGTGATCGTCTTGGTATTCCTTCAAGAAGATATTGTTCGCAACAGCCAGCAAACCAATAGGCTTGAGGTTGTTCTCCACATCAAGGAAGAAGTTACGGTACTTGATAAACCGACCGTCCAGAACCGTCTCACCGTTCACAGTATCCCTGCACTTTTGCAGTGCATTGTTGTGTCGCTCGGCAATGTCGTTGATCTCTGGTTGACGGAAAGCGACAGACATTGCCTCCTTCTTCAAGTGGTTATCGCCCTGGATAGTGCAAACAAAATCTACTTGATCTTCACTACAGAACCCACCATTAGACGGGATAAACCAATCATCATAGGTCTTTACAAAGCTGAACGTGCCAACATCAAAGAACTCAAGATCGACAATCCAACCGGCAGGAAGTTCATCCAGAGCAGCTTCAAGCACCTCTGTATTATGAACCAGATCAATATGGTCCGTATCAACTGAAACAATCATTTTGCTTCCAACCTTTCATAGCGTTCCATACTGTCAAAACCATCGAGTATGCCAAGAATACGCGGATGTTTGCTAAATCTTGAGAGATGTTCTATATCAGGATTGCCAGCAACACCCTCAAAGAACCCGAGGATGTAGTCATCGGCCCACTTCCTGTACTCGGCAGCGCCCCGAATGTCCGCATCCAAAACACGGTTCTTCAACATGGCATCATAGCCATACTTATCTGAGAGGCCAACCCTCCACACGTACTTCAGAAGAGTGATGGTGTCTTCTTCACCGACAATCGTGAGCTTACCTGTGTATGCATCAGATGCTAGGCACGTCAGGCAACCGTACATCTCAGCAATGCTCTTCAATGCCTCGTTGATAGCCCTTGCGTCCGAGTGATCTCGGTAAATCGCGTAGTACTCTGCCTGGCCTGGGCGCTTGTACTCGACACCGCACTCGTCCTTCAGCACATCATTGCCAAGAACAAAATCGCCTCTACGGAAGAGCCACGCTGCCGATTCAATAGGGTGCCTCATTATGCCTCCATCAATTCGTATTTCTCAAAATAGAACAACTTATTGTATTTGTTCGTTAGCCACTCTACTTCAGACTGAGCTTCAATAGGGTCATCTACCACCCCAAAGAAGCTATCATCTTCGTTAAAGATGACACAAATGCTCCAAGGTGCTTCGTACATTATCAACCCTCCACAAACTTCACAAGAAGGCTAATAAGAAGAATGACGCAGCCAGCGTCCAACACAGCGTTAATCGTGTGGTTTTGGTCCCGCTTCGGGCCATTACGAAACATCTTCGCGTTAATAGCCCATATAGCGAACCACGCACAAACGATAACAATTTGCGCAATAGTAAACATTATGCTGCCACCTCCAATACGATTTGCACCACATAAGTAACAAAGACGATAAACGCGGAAACAGAAGCCAAAACATCAGGCCAGATTCTAATGTCCATATCCAACTTATGCTTGAACCGTGCAAGTAGCGCGAAAGCGACACTAACTCCGGCCCAGACGACAGCTAGGACAAGATGAAAAGCGATCATTACCAACTCTCCTTTCGGTAGTAACCTGTTGAGTAACAGGATCAACCTCAATGTTTAGAATATGACTATGAGGGTGCTCTTTTAGGGGTATTTCAATTTCGACCTCAAAAGGCTTCGTTTCATCCCAAACCTTTTTCAGCTCCGTATAAATAGCAATACCTTGAGACAGTGGCAAGTCGTAGAACAATCTTTGTATACCCCAAGGCGCAAACTCAAAGTCCCACTCATGCCTTGTTAGCTTAGGCATGTCAGTACCCCTTATGAAGCAGGAACACATGATCGAGATGAAGCAGGATACTCACGAACATCTCATCGTGGGTACGATCACCCCCGTAACCACTCACCCATCCGTCGTTACGTAGCATCCATTCGACACCACCGATCACGATGATGGACCCTGCAACCATGTCACGTACGTCTTCAGGTGTGGTGATCGTAATACCTGTGTACTTACCGCTCTGGTCGTTCAGCTTAAAAGGCTCTTCGTTGTTATGCAGCACTTTGTGCAGACCAACCTTCGCGGTGTTAACCTCAAAAAGAGCTTCTTCTAGGTCAGAGTATGCCTTCGTGTACCCTGCCAGTGTTTCCTCAATGTTCATGGTTAAAACCTCCTAAAGTTTGTTGTCGTATAAAAGACACGGTGCCCGAAGTCTACGACCTCATAGTTGTATTCTCGACAGACCTGTTCCATAGCATCTTCACTGTAGTAATTGCCCTTGTTGTCCAGCCAGTAGTACGTCAGCTCACCAAGGACCAGGAAGAAGGACTTGTGTAGTCGTTCGACACGGATGCAGGCACCACTACTGAGGTTGCGTAGAACTGACATCATTAGTACCCTACAACCCTTCCTACACCATCAATAATCAATCCAAGCCCTAAAAGGAACAATGACAGTGCAGCCATACCGACAGCCACGGCCAAGACCTTATCAGTTATGTAATCGTAGCCAGGGTCCCACACTTCGTAAGCGATAACCGCCAGGATAAGCGTGACAGAAAAACATAGCACGCTTGCCACAATAAGACCAATCCCTACTCCCATGTCACAACCCCTCATGCACAATCCTCGGCTTGACAAACTGCTCGCGCATAAGTTCAGCAAACTGCTCGTGCGAGTATGCCTCTCCAATGTATGTAATCCACGGCTTTTGATCGTATGTCTCTAGGATACGAAACACCTCCCACCCGTCAACGGTGATAAGTGTTCCGGTAATAAGCTCTTTAGCATCCGCAATAAACAGTTCGCCGTTGTTGTCGATGCACTCAAACTGTGTGCCTGTCAGCTCAGTGAACCCCTTTTCGAGCTTCTTACGGAACTCTTCGACAGCATCGTCAAACATCTTCTGAATGTCCATTGTTCTCCTTTGCGTTAGACGTGAGGGTTGTAGATAACTTCGACAACCTGGTTGGGTTGTTCAATGCGTTGCAGCATATCTTCGATTGTGATGCTTTCACCATTGCAGTTCACCCACTGCTTGTCGTGCTTGAGCATCCATACTTGGTTGGTGGGCTTTCGCAAGCGTACGACAGTGCCGGTATCAAGCAGGCACTCGTAAGTAATCCAATGGCCTGTTGAGATGCAAAACTTAGTGTTCAGTAGGTCGTCCACGATTTCTCCTTTGCGTTTGGTGTTGATGCTTAAAGCATAGAAGGGTAGACGGTTAAAGTCAACAAGATAGCGTGTGATCTGACCCACACTTTAACCCCCGTTACCCACCGAATACGCAAAGGGGTATGACACCCCCCTCCTTCTCTCCCTCTGAAAAGCATATGATTTTTTATTCATTGCTTTGCATACTTATTCATGCACTGTCAAGCACTCTACCAGCTAATTCCTACCAACCTACAAACCAGACCCCAATACACCAACCAGACCCCGGACCAACCCTAAAACGTGACCCAAACCACAACATACCCACCCTAACCACGGACAACAACCCCCTAACAAAACTTAGGTTCACCTAACTAAACTTACCCAACATAACTTAGGCTTACCTAACTTAACTACGCCTCACCTCACTCAACTTACCCTCACCTTACCTAATCAACTGCAACGAACTGCAACGAACTACAAGCAACTAACTAGCTAGCTACCCGCCGAAAACGCCTCGCGTAAAACCCCCTAATTTTTCCTACACACTAAGTAAATTACATACCTAGCAATGTAATCATGTGCATAATCTGTATGTAGCACCCAAAAATAATAGTAATGTAAAGTGCATATAAACAAGAAGAATCCTATAATAATGTAATATATGTATGTAGAATGTATATATGTATTGTATGTATGTAATTGTAAAACGCACATCCTAGGCGTGCGTGTTAAGAAGGAGTTAACGCTGTTAACTTAACGTCACTCTGACGATAACCCCCAACATTGTCCTATCATTTCACCTAAGCCATTCTAAGCGACTTTCACCCCCTTACCTAGGCCCACATACTACCCACCCCCTGAAAATGCCTCCTACCCCCCTTCCTGACCCCTTAAACACGATGCCAGCAACCTAGCACCCCCTACACCCCACCTAATCGCCACGCTATGCCCATGCGAGTACCACACGTTCACCAACATTGCAACACGTGTCCATATGTCGGACTGTAAAGTAACCACCCACGCATACCGACACAACAAAGTAACTAACGACACACCCTATAGCCTTGACAACGCATAACCGCAGTGCTATCGCGTACGCGCGCATTAAAGAGTAGGCACGGCCTGTCGCCTACTCACTAAGGCCCCCACAATGTGTTCCTAATCACATGTTTTCATGTTGACAACCATCAAACAACTGGCTATTGTTTAAGTATCGGCAAACGAAACAAACAACCCGAAAGGAAAGGCCGAAAAATGAAGACCTCGTTCGCATGTGATTACGAAACGATGGCCCGCCTTGCGGAATATGAAGCCGACTACCAGGAACGCTATTTTCTGCCTGTCGATAGCGCACGCAAAGGCGCGATTAGGCGAGAATACGAAGAGCGGCGAACTGCAAAGCGCGTTAACGAGCTGTTCCACGATATGATCGGCCTGTCGGTTGCTATCAACGATGAGGCTATGCGCGGACACCTTGACCGTGACCTGGCTAACACCGCTGTTGCTGCGCTGACCGCGCTTTCCAAGTCGATCAACAAGTGACACACAACACAGTCTATCGGGTTGACAACCCACTGCCAACCCGATAGACTGAAAGCACAAACAAAAACCAAGCCGAAAGGTTAAACCAATGATCCGTCTGACCGTTGACGATGAAGCCCGCGCCCTGTCGGCATGGGCGAACGCTGAAGTTCTCTACGTAGGCGAAGACGTTGTTTTTGCCCCGCGTTGGGCAACACACGTATGGCGCGCGCTAGTAGATGGACATCTCTACTTTGTAGGCCCTAGCGACCTGGCACAGATGCCCCTGGGTGTCAATGCCGACACCCGCGAACTTTACTGACACACACACACGCAAAGAAAGACAACAAAAATGCGAGACACGACACACGCAACC
>ERZ772920.94-NODE-94-length-51328-cov-5.957014_pt1 | contig 51328 bp, 55 predicted proteins | sample MGYA00511469_ERZ772920 | MGnify/ENA primary metagenome ERZ772920 (study PRJEB29015, sample SAMEA2738069) | human oral metagenome | biome: human oral; feature: human-associated habitat; material: saliva | place: China | collected 2216 ... | reverse complement strand
CCGGGTGATGCAGCAGCGCGTACACGTAGAAGAAAATGTCCTCCTTCGTGATCCCCGCATCCCCGTAGTGCTCCCGGTACGAGGCCAGTGTCGCGTCCGTGACGTTGTCGACGCGGCGGTACCCGTCCAGGATCACGGGGATCTGGTCGCCGATCGGCCGCGAGAAGTCCAGGGACGAGGCCGTGGTCGTCCCATCCGCCCGGTTTTCTGAGGCGGTCGCCAGGTCGGCAAACAGGTCGGGCTCGCTGCCGGAGGTGGGGGAGAGGGGGTCCCAAGTGTAGAGGGGGAAAGTTTGCGCATCTCCTACAAGGTGCAGGTCGGGGAGATAGTCGGTCATTAGCGGACCAATTTTCGCGATGTCACCTCTGGAGACTAGGAAAGATAGATTTCTGTGCGAAATGGTCGGAAATAGTTGTGGAAGTTGATATGTTCTATTGTTCATTTCCCTAGAGAAATATACATGTTGTATACAGAAGGGGCGATACATGCTCACACGTAGCGCTGCGTGCTCGTAATGGTGAATCTTCTGGCTGTTAAGGTCTCGAAGCAGGCGGTCATTCCAATTAATTTGCGTCGCATCTGTGGTTGCGTTTGCGCTCGTACGTTTGTCTCTAACCTGTGAATTGTAATTGTCGATCATGCGATGTATGTTCGAAGACACAGCCGCGCCTGAGAAGTTGTAGCACCATGCATCACGGTTTGTTCCCAATCCAAGTGAGAATTGTTGGAAAATGCCTGGAGAAGTCATCTTTCCTTTGAGAGCTTGATTGCCGATTTCTTGGAAGGTAGCAAAGCGTTCGTCGCGGGTGCTGATCCAATCACCGTGCTGGTTCGGCGTGATAGAACGGAATGCGTCTGCCCCACTAATTCCCGCGATGGATCCATAGGTGCTGATCTGATCGAGTTTCTCCTGCCGCGTCGCGTAGTCCTCCGCCTCCGCGTAGAAGATCTCGGCGGTACCGGAGTGCGTGGGATCCTTGACGAGGACGGTGATGGCAACGCCGGTACGAGAACCTGCCTCGAACACGTTTCCACCCTCGCGGCGTCGGCGCTCACCGGATGTTCGCGCGTTTCCCTTGAGGTCATAGACGAAGATTTGGGAGAACTCATCCTGCAGTGTAAGACGCACGCCGTCTGTGCTGTTCGCATCGAGGAAGGAGCTGTTGGAAACGAAGGCGATGACGCCTCGTTCCCCGATTCGGTCCGACGCCCAGCGTAGGGCGCGGAAGTAGGAGTCGTAGAGCTTGGTCATCAGCCCGGCTCCAGATTGGCAGACGTACGTTTCTTCGATTCTCTCGTCGAGGCGTGGATACTTGAGATTCTTGTTCTTGTCGTTCTCTTCCTTTTGGCCCGCCGAGTACGGCGGGTTCATGACGATGACCGTGATCGCAGAGTCCTTCTCCGCCTTTGCGCGCTCGTTGTTGGCCGCCAGGCCCTCGAAGTCCTCGGTGATCGTGCCGTCGCCCTCGTGCAGCTGGAAAGTGTCCGTCAGCGTCATGCCCGGGAACTCGACATAGCCCTCGTTCACGCCCTGCTCGGCGCGCACCTGGTGATACACCTGCTCGATGTTGATCGACGCGATGTAGTAGGACAGCAGGACGAACTCGTTCGCGAAGATCTCGCTGGTGTACTTGCGCTCCAGGGCCTCGGGAGGGATGACGCCCAGCTGCAGCAGACGCGCTACGAACGTGCCTGTCCCCGCGAAGGGCTCGCACAACTGGTCACGTTGGATACAAGACCCCAGTGCGGAGCAGGCCATCGAACAGCTTCGATACCGGCTATGAACTGGGATTTCCGGCTGCCGCGGACGTTTGGAGATTAGCCTGCTGAACCGCTGAGTATCTGGCACGTCGCTACCCGGCTGGCGTCCGGAGAGAGGTGAACCAGTCGGGATTTCGCGCGCAAGAATAGACGCGGGGTCTTGACAAATGATGTGGGTAGCACCTCTACCTGTAGGCGATACCGCTTGCTATTCGTTCTTGCAGGTGGTCCGACGACCATCTGCACTCCTAGTCAACTACAAAGCTTTTAGCTAGTTGGGGCCCTTGAGCTAGACGTTGTGCCTACGCAGAGACGCAGCTCGAGGGGTTTCTCGCGTTTTGAAAGGACGCAAAGTGACCGCTGAGGGTCTTCGGGCAGATCTGATCCGGGCTTCCGAGTCACCGCAGCACCCGAGGGTGTAAAAAATATCGGTAGGGCGTCATGCGATGCCCCAATGTACACCTTGATCAAAGCTGACTGTATCGCACGAATAATCATGCGATATGGTATTCTGGTCTCATGGTTGACACATCGAACGCGCCTCGCGAGGACTATAGAAACCTCTGGAAGTTGCTTATCGACAGAGGAATTCGGAAGGGCGAGCTCAGAGACCTTGCCGGTCTGAGCTCATCAACCATCACGAAGCTGGGTCGAAATCAGACGGTTACCACCGCGACACTTGGGCGGATTTGTAAAGCGTTGGATTGTTCACCCAACGACATTCTGGCTTTTGAAGACTGTTATGAGGAAGGAACCGGCGACGGGCGTAATGAGTGAGATGAAGCAGGCATATACCATCAAGCCTCAAACGGCGGTCGCCTCCCCCGACAGCAGTACTACCGACTTAGTGTTCCCCATTGAGCTTGTTGCCCCCGTTGTGGGCATGGCTCACAGCTTCATTAGGCGTGTCCTTGGCAGGAAGTCAATCTTGTCCGAGGCCGACGTTCGGCAACTTCTAGATCAAGATGCATTCTCCGAGACGTTCGTTCCTCGCAGCAAAGTTCTTGAATATCTCCGTCGAGCCGTCACCGGAGCCGTGCTCGTTGCCGAGAGTCAAGAGGTCATTCAAAAGGACTCCTTCGTTGTCGGAGACGCTCTCCAGCTGATTGGAAGACTGAAAGATGGTTCGGTGAATACTGTTGTCACCTCAACGCCGTACTGGGCTATGCGGGTCTATGACGAGCCTGGTGAGCGCCTTTGGGCGGATGGCGAGTACTGCTCGTTTGGTCTCGAGCAGACACCTGAAGGGTTTATTCGCCATTCGGTCGAGGTCTTGCATGCATTGCTTCCGAAAATTGCTGCAGATGGCTCCGTGTGGTGGAACATCATGGATTCGTACAACACTCGCACTCAAATCCGTGGTAGTGCAGTTGAGACACTGCATGCGATGCAAGGCAAGGATGGACGATCGTGGAAAGATCACGAGTACTTGCGGTATTCCGCCGGACACTCGTATCTGAAAGATGGTGAGCAGTGTTTGATCCCGCAACGGATTGCTCAGCGTGCTGCCCAAATCGGCTACTACGTAAAGAGCACGATCTCGTGGTGCAAGCAGGCCACAACTCCTGAACCCCAGCAGTCGCGAGTCAGCAGAAATGTTGAGTACATTCTGCATCTCACTCGGGAACGAACCCCCAAGTTCAACAAGTCCGCATACTTGGAGCTACCTTCAGACCTTGGTGGGCGACAGCTGCTTGAGTCGGACAAGCTTAGTGACTTCTGGTACTTGCCAACCTCTTCTGGCCGAGATGGGCATGGGGCTCAGTTCCCGGTTCAGCTTCCTGGGCGCTGCATCGCGATCTCAACGGACCCTGGTGATGTGGTTCTTGATCCATTCATGGGTGCTGGAACTACCGCCGTTGCAGCGAAGAAGCTCGAGAGGAGCTATATCGGTTTTGATGTAAGCGCAGAATATCTTGCCACTGCTGAGCGAGTGTTGGCTTCAACCACCGTGCAGCAACCCCTCTTTACCGCAGAGCTTCGATAACCCTCGAAGCAAGTGCGTCGACGTCTATCGCAGAACTGCTATCCAAACCAAGACATTTGATTCGGTGACCGTCGAACGTCTCGACCACGTCTCCAGTTCGAACGGAAGGTGAGATGATATAAGCCTCGTTGAGACGCGCAAACTGCATGTATGTATAGATCTGATACAGATCCTTCGCATCGGGTACCTTATACTTTACGTCGAGGACAGCTTCTATAGATCCGCCGCGATAGATAGTCAGGTCTGGAATTAGCTCGATTTCGCCATTCGTAAGCAGAAAGCTACTGGAGGCAAAACCCTTTTGAACGCTTAGAGCAGTGGGCTCTGCAGCTCTCATAAGACTTGTTCGCACAAAGTCTTCGTAAAGTCCAGGCATATTGAACAAGTATCCGTCAGACTCCCAGCTTTCACCGTGGTCAATTCCGGATGCTTGGAGGATGACGAGGCTGAGACCGAGCGCATTGCTGTAGTAGGAATGCGAACCGCCAACATTCTTCGTTCGCATCATCTGGCTGACCTTGCGGATATCGTCATAACCAGCAAAGGTAGATGCCTGCCAGTTTGCCCAATCGTGAGTTACACGCGCCCCAGGAGCGTCACTAGACAAGAGTCCCAATACTCGTTTGGCAGCCGACTTGATAATTCTGTTCTCGGGGATATCAAATGTCGGCCTGTGTCGTCTCGTTACGATTGGAGCGGCATCTCCTCGCCGCGCTCGGAGGTTTGTCACAGGCCAGTTTATCTGTCCAACGGCAGATGACGTGGCCTCAAGCGTAGGCTTGCGGCGAAATAACTTTGGTTTTGCTGCAAAGGATAAGAGCTCCCGGGACAACATCTCTGCCAACGAACTCAAGCCGAAATCGTGCGACCCGCTTGAGTATCCGAACGGAGCATCGTTCACCAGTCGAGCCGACTGAGAATCGTGAAGATACAGCAGCATCGAAACTGGATTGAGCGATGCATGCTTCGGAGAAATGACAAGCTTATTTCCATTAAGAAGCGGGATATTCCCGGCAACATTTGACGCCAGAATCTGCAGAACTCCACCTTGAAGGAGAACGCGAATGTTGTCTGGCAAGCCAGTGGGGACATCAGCTGGGGTTAGGCCGGGTAACGCCGAAATCTCGTTCTCGACGGCATGCCAAGTCTGCATCACGCTGTTCCTGTGAAGAGTTCATCTACGCGGTTGTCGATTTGCGCTACCACTTCAGGCTCATAGGCAGAGAAATGATTCATCAAGACCGGTCGGATTCTCCACATGTAGTACATCCGGAAGTCATCACTCGGCTGAAGCCCGGCGAAGTAGCCATGACCCAGCGGATACTTGTCTTGAATAGCAGTGAAGACAGTCTTAATGGCTGCGGCTGTATCTGAAGGAATAGCTCTGTGCCTAAGTATCGCGTCAAGGTCTTCAACGCGTGGACCAAAGTAGACACTTGCCATACGTCCCATGAGTGCGTCGTCAACATCCTCCGTGTTCGTGTCGACGTTATTCATAGTGAAGTAGAAAACCACTTCTGGATCGATAAAGATCTGCGCACCATTCGGAAGCGTGATGCCGTTGGTCTCGCCCCGGTACGCTGGCTCGATAAGAGAGAATAACTCGCCCAAGGCCTGGCTAATTCGAGTGCGGTTGATCTCTTCTAGAACGATATGCCTCTTGCCGTTTCGAAGCGCGCGAAGGAGTGGACCTTCAGTCCATTCGAATTCTCCCGGTTTCTCACCGGGCGCGAGTCCTAGGATCAGGTTCTCATAACCCCACCCCTCATGGAGCTGAATAGTCTCACGATCCTCAGAATTACGCGGAATAAGTTTATCGATGGCACGGGTTTTCCCGGTTCGGGGCGGTCCAAACAGAAGAATTGCGCGCTCTCCCGCTTTGACTAGCGAGGCTAGCTGTTCACTTGGGGAAATCCTGGTCCATGCTGGTGCTGAATCGATTGTTGTCACTGACTGAATCCTATTTGTGTACTCAAGCCGATCTTCTTTGCGGATTTCGACTTCCAACTTGGCCTCAAATGCCGAATTGCAGATTGCCAACAACTCCGCATCGCTAAGCGGAGCGTCGCTGGTCTCGATATCGATTGACTTGTTTACAAAAACTGCCTCGATCTCGCCGGGCTCAAGGTTCAGCTCGCGTATGAGGGCTTCGACGAGTTGCTGCGAGAGCTTGTTAGGGTCACTATCGCCAAAATACTGGTCCAACTCATCTTGACGGAAGAGCCAAACCGCCATTGCTTCAATAGGGATAGCGACTCGTGCGTCCTCTTCTAGGGCGAACCCGTCTCCACCGTGTCCCAGACCTTGGGGGTAGATCCTTCCGAGGGATACTCGAATCTTGTTTCCCTCATCGGAGAAATCAAGGTATGCAGTGGGAGATCCAGAAACTACTGAATCCGATGTTTTCCATCGCTGAATAGTGGTTTGAATAATTGAACGCGAAGCGTCGCCTTTCATGAAGGCGTAACGGACGGTGTGCGCAAAGGGAACAAAAAGTTTTCCCTCAGGACTGCCGCAGGAGAACAGCCTCTGCAGGGTGGGAGTTGAATTCTGCGTATCGATCAATATGGACGTGTCTCGGCTCAAACCCATGTGCTTTAATACAAGCCAGATTTTGAGCAGGTGGGAAGCTGTCCCTTGGAGCTGATCGAGTGCCGCGCTGATCGTCTTAGCGGAAAGATACATCTTGCCTCCTTGCACGCGGACTTGCGGTTAGACTCGGGAGCAGTATTCGGAGACCGATCATTTCCATCAAGCCCTTACGTCGAAGCGTGGTCCAACTGGTCCTAGTTTCTGGCAGCATTGGCATCATCTCTCTGAGTCAGTTTGGGTCTCGAAAAGGTCTTCAACTCTGCAGTCGAGGGCGGTCGCTATCTTCATGAGGACGTCCATGTGTACTGGTTCGTTCTTGCCGAGTTTGGCTAGTGAGTTGCTGCTGATGCGCGCCTTGTCTCGGAGCTGGACTTTGTTCATGTTCTTGTCGATGAGGAGTTTCCAGAGCTTGTTGTATTGGATCTTCATGGACGTTCCTTCCGGCTCCACTTCTCTCCAAAGAGCGCCTTCTCGTTGTTGTCCAGTTTCAGGACGGTGGTTTCTTGCAGGATGGATTGGGCTTCGGGGGTGCATTCGCTGGTCTTGTCCACAGCGATGAAGATTTGCTTCTCCACTTGATCGGCGTAGACGCGGATCAGGTTGCTGAGGTCTGGGCGGGGCATGGAGTCGAACACGATCGAGTCGTGTGCCAGTGCTGGGAGCACAGTGTTCTGCAGCACGGCGAGGTCGTAGATGATCATGCTGCGATGGTTTGTGCCTGTGCCTTTGTCCTTCGGCGTTTCGAAGTCGTAGGAGTTGAAGGCCTTGATCGTCAGTCGGGGCGCGTTGTACTCCCCGCCGGTGACCTCGTCGTTGATGGCGTCCATCTGCGTGTTTATGGCGATTTCGATTTGTGCCAGCACGCTTTCGAGTTGGTTTTGGTAGCGCGTGTTGGCTTCTCGTTTCGCGGTCTGGAGCTTGTGGTTTTGGTCGAACGCTTCGTTCTGCTCTTTAAGCTTGGTGATCCGCCGATCCAAGGTCGTGTAGGCGTCGAGGAATTCTGGCGTGAACGCTTTGGATGTGGGGATCGCATCCATCTGGGAAAGGATGCGGTCGTGGTGTTCTTGAAGCTCGGTTACCTCGCGTTGGACGCGCTCGCGGGCTTGGGCGAGTTCTTCCGCGAGGATCGTCTGGATCTTGGTGTGGAACTTCTCGACCTCGACAAGCTTGGCCAGGTTCGCTTCGGGGAAAAATTCTTGCAGGCTCTTGAGGTCGGCCTCGGTGGGGTACGCGCCGTGGCGTAGGTTCAAATCGAGCAGGTGTAGCTCGTCGTGCCTTTCCTTGATGAGGCGTCGAACGTCGCCGAGTTGGCGGTTGAGTTCGTTGCGTGCGTTAGCGTGTTCGACCTCGCTCGGATCGACTGTCGCTTCATCTGATTCGGCCAGTTGCGCACGTTCCTGCTCCAAGGAGGCGATCTCGACGACGTTCTGCTTGTACTTAGTCAACCCGTCAACTGCCGATGGGATGAACTCGTAGCGTCTGGCAGCTTTGAACGCTGCAATCATGCCCTCAGCGCTCTGTAGTTGCTGCTTGAAGTCCTCGATCGAGCTGTAGTACTGGAACAAGGAGATCAGGATCGCGATGGCATCCTTCTGGGATTCCTCACCACCACGGGTCTGGAGTGGTTTGAGTTCGTTGTGGTTGTTTTTGCCGTAGATCCGGAAGAACCTGCTGAGCATCTGTCGGAACGACGCGCCCGGCAACTGCATGCCGTACTGGACGGCCAACCAGTCTGTGAACTCCTTGAGCTCAAGGGTTTTCAGCACGCTGCCGTCGGCATCAATGTTGACCACAACTTTGGGTTCATGGGGGCGTCGCACGAAGTTGTAAGAGGCACCGTCAAATTCGAAGGTGAAGTTGATGGCGTGCTCAGGCAGTTCCCGGACGGCATCGCTGTCGACGTAGGTGTTGCCACCAAAGACGAAGTCGATGATGAGCATCATCGTGGACTTGCCGATTGACCCGGCCTCGCCTCGGACTGCGCCGAGGATCGTGTTCAGTCCTTGATGGAACTGGATCGGCGGGCGTGGTGTGCCGCCTTCTTTGAACAAGTCACAACTGATCTGCTTCAGCATCGCTCCAGTGCTCCTTCCTCACTGAGCGTGACCTTGCCGAGGGAGTAGAGACAGTCCAGCGCATCAATCAGCCGGATTGGATCCGTCGTGACGGAGGCAAGGGCGACGGCAAGTTCATTCGGGGTCTTCGGGGTGTCCAGGAGCCTTAGGATCGTCGGAAGCAGCGGCAGCACCGTGTCCTGGTAGGCAAACAACTTGTTAGGAAGCAGCATCGAACACCTCACAGGACTGGACGAAGTAGGAGGTCACGTAAGCGCAGTAGCGGGCATCCTGTTTTGTGATCTGACTGAGCCGAATGGTCAGGGCTTCATGGATCCGCTGTTTCGCGTACCCCTTGTCAGCGAGCTTCGTGTACGAGGCTCTGATCTCAGCTCGCAACAACCCATCATCAAACGTCTTGAGCTGAGCCTGCTCCTGCAGCTCTTTCTCGATAAACCTGAAGTATCGCGTGACGTGCATGAATACTTCGTCGAACACGAACACGTCGACTGACTGGTCGATCTTGTCCTTGACTGCGACTGGGTCGAAGTTCAGCGGCTCGAATTCTTTGGGGTTGGCGTTGCCGAGCTTCTCGACGACCTTGCTGATGCCACGTTCAATATCGACCGTGGTCAGTGTCTTGCGTGCCTGGGCTGCGTCGACTTGTGCCTTCTTATTACGCCTCAGGTCTTTTACGTCGGATTTCTTGTGGTTGAGCGTGTAGGCGTGGAAGCAGTCCGGACACAGCGCGACCAGATTCTCGTAAGTACGCGCTTCGCCTTCAATTCGTCCAATCGCATAGAGCGGAGCTGTCGCGCCGTCGTCGGTGACGGGCTGGAGGTGCTTGCCGCAGCCGGTGCGCGAGCAGGTGTACTTGCACTCCTCCAACAGGCGAGAACCGAGCTTGCCCTTGACGGCATCCGACACCGCCGTGGCTCGCTGGAGCTTACGGTCATTCTCCAACTCCGGATTGACAACGAACTCCAACGCTTGCTGGATCAAGTCGAACAACACGTCGCCAACATTGAAATCGTCGACATCTTCGCCGGTAAACGGCTGGATACTGCGAGCCAGCGCCGCCTTGACCTCCTCGACTGACTGCGTCTCGATGTCATCGACGTAGTTGAGGGAATCGACGAAGTTGTCGCGGGTGGGATTAGCGAGCATGGCGCGCGCCAGCTTTTTCGTGATCCCGCGACTATAGAACTTCCGCAGGGATTCATCCTTGTAGTCCTGATCCGGTGTCCTACCTCGGGGCGTGAACCAGTGCTCCTCAGGGACGGCGCATAGCCGTTCGATCATGTTGCGCATGAAGTCGGCTGTGTTCCGGGTGCCGCGCAGGTGCGGGTAGACGGCCTTCATCACATCGTTGAAGAGCAACTTCGCCATCACCTCCACCGGATTGTCCCAACTGTCCCAGGCTGTCCCAAAGCGTCTAAATGGCCGAGGTGCCATTTTCTACCGTGGACATAGCTCACGAGAGATGGGTATGAGTCTATCACGGCTGTGCATTTGCAACGAGAAGTTGGCGATTGCGTATCTTGCGTGGGTTATGCGGGGCAGGTGGCGTGGCCTCGCGCTCAGGACACGACCGGGATGTGCACGATCTGGTCGAGTCCATGGAGACACCTCACGCAACGTGAGGCGCATCCACCGGATCGACCGTGATCACGCCGATCCGTAGCCAACAACTGAGCTCAGGTTTCTATTCGTCCCAAGTCGGAACGATCTGCAGGAGCCGCTGGGGCGGGCATCCATCCGGATGTCCGCCCATAGCCATGCCAATGCAGACCGCTTCACCGACACCAGACGACTAGCGGCGTCTCCCGTGGGTCTTTCCGCATCCAGCGGAAGGAGCCAGCCGTGGCAACTCCTACTTTTTCAACCACACAGAAACCCGACACCGGATACCAGCCCTATGCCGTCCGCACCAAGAAGGTCGGAGGCAAGGAGTTCACCCAAATCTACGTGCCCTCGAAGGTCAAAAGAGGAGTCCAAAAGTATGCATGGATCGAGCTCGTCGACCCACCCGTTGGAGACGAAAAACTTGGTCTGAGCGCCGACGAGGTGCTCGCCTTGCTCTACGACCCGACGTACGTGCCGGAGTGGAAGGTCGCATATCTGCGCGCTGCCTACCGCAGTTTTCGTGCCGTTGAGAACGCTCGAAACCGTGGCGACCTCTCGTATAGCGACTGGGAAGTCGAGGTCCATGACGGACCCCAGTATCTGAACGTCTCGGTTCACGAAGACCAGATCGACAGCGAGTTGGTTGTCGATTGGCTGCTGTCTCAGGTGAGCGCCAAGCAAGCCGAACATATCCGCCTGCACGTGTTTGAAGGGCTCTCCTTCGTCGAGATCGCGCGTGAGGAGCTGCCCGGTGCTGGCGAAGCCGATGTAGCCAAGCGAGCGAACAGCATCGGGCGCTCGGTCAAGCGGGCTCTGAAGAAGCTTCGCGAATTCATCGAGCAGGAATGTCCGGATCTGGCTCCACTCGGGGGCGTATGAGTGCCCGGCCCGCATGAAGGCCAGCACAAACCGACGCTCACTCTGATTCACAAGGAGGAAACGATGTCCAAGCATCGTCTCAAGGTCACGTTGACTGACCAGCCCGAACCTGACGCTGCGGTCTCTGCCCGCAAGGTCAGCATCCGAAGCAGGATCGCCCGCAAGCTGCTCGGCAACCCCCAGCAGCTCACCGTTCTCGTGCCGGGCAACCAGGTCCGCTCAGTAGAAATCATCCGCCCAGACGACGACCTCATGGCACTGGCCCGTGCCGTCGGGGTTACCCAGAGCGGTGGTGATGCCGCGTGAACGTCACCGAAGCGAACCGCTACGTCCCGGCGCTGAATCAAATCGCGGAGGGGGTCACGATGCTGGCCTCTGCGATCGAAGAAGCCGCGTGGGAATCGTTCGAGGATCACCCTGGCATGTCGGGGGCTCGCCCGATCGCCGCAGCCCAGCTCGCCCAGCCAGCACTGGAAGCAGCTGCCGAAGAGTACGAAGCCGCTCACCAGCCGCCAGCCCCGGAACCGGCTCCTGCTCCTACTCCTACTCCGGAGGTTGTGCAGGTGACGTTGGAGCAGGTCCGCACGGTGCTAGCGCGCCTGTCGCAGGCGGGCCATACCACGCAGGTGCGCGAGCTGATCCAATCCGCTGGCGCGAACAAGCTCTCCGAGCTTGACCCCTCCAAGTTTGGGCAGCTGCTGGAGCAGGCGGAGGCGATTGCTGATGCCTGACCAGCACGCACTGCTCAGCGCCTCGGGAGCACACCGATGGCTTGCCTGCCCACCGTCAGCAACGCTGGAGGCCGGGCTGCCGAAGTCCTCCTCGTCCGCTGCCGAGCAAGGAACCGCCGCGCATGCGCTCGCGGAGTGGAAGCTGCGCCGCGCCCTGCATGACGCTCCAACCACGAAACCGGTCTCAAGCTGGCATGACGAGCAGATGAATGCCCTGACCGACGACTACGTGGCCTTCGTTCAGGAGCGTCTGCGTGACGTGCGCCAGGCGTGTGCTGATCCGCAGGTGCTCATCGAACAACGCCTGGACTTCTCCCACGTCGTGCCGGGCGGGTTCGGCACCGGCGACTGCGTCATCATCGCTGAGCCCACGCTTCAGATCATCGATATGAAGTACGGCCAGGGCGTCCTGGTCGAAGCCGAGAGCAACTCGCAGCTCATGCTGTATGCCCTCGGCGCGCTCGAGGCTTTCGGATCGCTCTACGACATCAGCGAAGTGGCGGTCACGATCTTTCAGCCCAGGCGCTCGAACGTCTCAACCTGGACGATCCCGGTCGCCGAACTGGAGGCATGGGCAGAACAGGTCGTCAAACCCCGTGCCGCGCTGGCAGCACGTGGGGAGGGCGAGTTCGCGCCTGGTGAGTGGTGCCGGTTCTGCAAACTCGCACCCACATGCCGCACGCGAGCTGAGGCGAACCTTGCGCTTGCCCAGTATGAGTTCGCACCCCCTGCCGAGCTCACCGACGCCGAGATCGCACAGGTGCTGACCCAGCTGCCGGACCTGAAGGCCTGGGCTGCCGATGTGGAAACGCACGCGCTGTCGCTGGCGGTGAACCAAGGCAAAACCTGGCCCGGGTTCAAGCTCGTCGAAGGCCGCTCGATCCGCAAATACTCCGACGAGTCCGCTGTCGCCCAGGCCGCTGAAGCAGCCGGTGTCGACGTGTGGGATCGCAAACTCAAGACCATCACCGCGCTGGAGAAGCAGCTGGGCAAGAAGCGCTTCACCACTCTCCTCGGGGACCTCGTGGTCAAACCCGCCGGTAAGCCCACGCTGGTGCCCGAATCCGATAAGAGGCCCGCACTGGAGATCCAGTCAGCGGCCAACGAATTCACTCCCATCAAGTAACGAACAAGAAAGAAGGTAAGACAAGATGTCTGCAACGAATCCGACCCGTGTGGTCACCGGCGAAGTCCGACTGTCCTACACCAACATTTTCGAGGCGAAGTCCATCCAGGGCGGCAAGCCCAAGTACTCCGTGTCGCTGATCATCCCGAAGTCCGACACCGAGACCCTGGCCAAGATCGAACGCGCCATCGACGCGGCGATCGATGCCGGGACGACCAAGTTCGGTGGCAAACGACCGAACAAGGCCGCCTTGAAGCTCCCGCTGCGTGACGGCGACATCGAGCGCGACGACGAAGCATATGCGAACTCCATGTTCGTCAACGCCAACTCGACCACCCCACCCCAGGTCGTGGATGCTTCTCTGCAGCCGATCCTTGACGCCAACGAGGTCTACTCGGGCTGCTACGCACGGGTGAGCATTTCGTTTTACGCGTTCAACACGAACGGCAACCGGGGTATCGCCTGCGGGCTGGGCAACATCCAGAAGCTGCGTGATGGCGAACCGCTCGGCGGCAACCGGATCAGCGCCGAGGCCGACTTCGGTGGCTTCGCAGCAGCCTCGGACGACTTCCTGAACTAGAAGAGCGGAGAAGCATCATGAACGAGTGTTATTCAGCAGCGCTGTCAGCAAACACCACCACAGTCGTGGAACTGATCGTTGGCGCTGTCCTCGGTCTCATCGTCATAAAGGTCGCCTCTGTGATTGCCGAACGGTGGACGATCCACCGCGATCGCAAGCGCATCGACAAGCTCATGGCTGACACCGAGGCTGAGCTCGAAAAGTATCACGCTGACCACGACCGCTAACCCCTCACCCGTGCTGGGAGGACACCACGCCCGCTTCAGGGTTGCGGTGTCCTCCCAGCACCCATTGTTTTCTAGGAGCTGTCGCGCATGCGTGAACTCTTCATTGACATCGAGACCTTCTCGCCGGTGAACCTGGCGAAATCCGGGGTGTACCCCTACGCCGACCACGACGACTTCGAGCTCCTGCTGTTCGGCTACTCGATCGACGGCGGCCCGGTCAAGGTCGTCGATCTCGCCAACGGAGACCAACTGCCCGATAAGGTGCTGGCCGCACTCGTCAACCCGCACGTAGTGAAGTGGGCATTCAACGCGGCCTTCGAGCGCATCTGCCTTTCAAGCTGGCTCGCCAGACAACATCCAGAGCTCATGGCGGGCCGCAGGTTTCTCGATCCTTCCCAGTGGCACTGCACCATGGTCTGGAGCGCGTACCTCGGCCTGCCGATGAGCCTGGAGCAGGTCGCCACCGCCCTTGACCTTCCGGTACGAAAAGACGGTGCAGGTAAGAAACTCATCCGTCAGTTCTGTACCCCGGCCAAGCCCAGCGTGTTCAACCAAGGCGGGATGCGCAATCCACCCGCATCCGACCCGGACGGGTGGGAGCAGTTCATCTCCTACAACCGGCGCGACGTCGAGGTGGAGTTGGCCATCCACGACCGGCTCGCCGGTTTCCCGATGCCCGAAGCCGAGTGGGACACCTACGCCCTGGACCAGAACGTCAACGACACCGGCATCCGGCTCGACCGGGTGCTCGTGGACAACGCTGTGGCGTGCGACCGGCAGCACCGCGCCGCCACACTGACCCGCGCCCAGGAACTCACTGGACTGGAGAACCCGAACTCGCCGATCCAGCTCAAGGAGTGGCTTGCCGATCACGGCACGCCCCTGCAGTCACTGACGAAAGACGAAGTCGCCGCCGCGCTCGACACCGCTACCGGCCAGGTGCGTGAGGTCCTCCTGCTGCGCGGTGAGCTTGCGAAGTCGTCGGTGAAGAAGTACGAGGCCATGCAGCACGTGGCAGGTCGTGATGGGCGCGGACGGGGGTTCCTCCAGTTCTACGGGGCAAGGCGCACCGGGCGTTTCGCTGGCCGCCTCGTCCAAGTCCAAAACCTGCCCCGCAACTACCTACCAGACCTCAGTGAGGCCAGAAGCCTCGTGAGGACCGGAAACTATGATGCGGTCGAGCTGCTCTACGACTCCGTGCCCGACACGCTTAGCCAGCTGATCCGCACGGCGTTCATCCCCGCCGACGGTCACAGGTTCGTGGTGGCCGACTTCTCCGCGATCGAGGCGCGGGTCATCGCGTGGCTTGCAGGCGAGGCCACCACGCTTGAGGCCTTCCGTGACGGGAAGGATTTGTACTGCGAGACCGCGAGCCGCATGTTCGGTGTCCCCGTCGACAAGCACGGAGCCAACGCCGAGCTGCGTCAGAAGGGCAAGATCGCAGTGCTCGCCTGTGGCTATCAAGGCGGCGTCGGTGCCCTGAAAGCCATGGGGGCGCTGCGGATGGGGCTCGCCGAGTCCGAGCTCCAGCCGCTGGTCGATGCGTGGCGGGCAGCCAACCCGAACGTCGTGCAGCTGTGGGCCGACATCAACGCCGCCGCCATCGAGGCCATCTCTACCCGCCTGCCGACAAGTGTTGGTGCGCTGACCTTCACCGTGGAGTCCGGGATCATGTTCGTCCGACTGCCCTCCGGACGTCGCCTGGCCTATGTGAAACCCAAGCTGGGTGAGAACAGGTTCGGTGGCACTGCCATCACGCACGAGGGCATCACGACGGGTCGAAAGTGGGGCCAGTTGGAAACCTACGGTGGGAAACTCACCGAGAACATCGTCCAAGCCGTCGCCCGAGACCTGCTCACTTTCGGCATGCACCAGGTCGATCGCGCTGGGCACAGGATCGTCATGCACGTCCACGACGAGATCGTGGTGGAGACCGCCACGGCCACCGTGGACGAGATCTGCAAACTGATGGCCATTACGCCTGACTGGGCAGCGGGGTTGCCGCTAGCGGCAGACGGGTACGTGTGTGATTTCTACATGAAGGACTGATATTGCTGGGCGGAATCGAGGCGACGATGGACATAGGAGAACAAGCTGAAGGCATCGAGGAAGTCATGTTTACCTTCCTCACTACCTAGTCGGGTTTTGTGAGCGCGGGGATTGCGATAGTGTCCGTGGATCCCTATAAGCAGGTTCTTAAAACCCTTGTGCTCTGATTTTTCCGACTCCGTGGAAAAGTTATTAATCACGAGCTTAGGGGCAGAATTGTTTGTTCCCAAAGCTGCGTCGAACAACTCCTGACCATCGTCGGTCAAGCTAGTAAGGATACGGATGCGGTCAGGGATCGACTTGGCTGCCTCGGATATCGCGTGGAACAGAGACTCCGCGATCAGTTCTTGGCTGCAATACTCCATTAGGCGTTCGTGGGTACCGCGCCGCTGAAGTTCCTCCACGAGAGAGCTGGTAAGACGCTCGATATCATCGAATGTGCGTGCCGCCTCAGCGAGTTGGGTCAACTCGCCAGCATCGTCGATATGCCATCCTTCGGTCGCCAGCACCTTGTTGAGCAAGCGGCGCAAATCATTCCAACGCTGACGATCGGTGGTATGCCGTGCCGGGCTCATCGCAGTCGTTATGAACTCACGAGTGAGTTGACCTGCTTGCGCTGCGGACATTCCTTCCGTAAGCGCGCCAAACAGTCCTTCTCGCTTACTCCCGGCAACACGCGGTGGCGCACCAATGTCGAGGAGAAGCTCGTCGATTTGGCTTCCGCTTAGGCCCGGCAAATCGGTACTTGCCAGGACATTCGCAATACTGCGGATAGTCGAGCGTTGGGAGAAAGAATCGGACTGCATCACCGCTCCAGCTTCTCATGTGAGCGAGTGGCCTGAGTATTTCAGCAAGACCCGGGTGTCCGGATTCTTGCGCGCTCAGGGGCGTATGCGTGAGAGCCCGACGCGGCCGCACCCGTGGCTTGCTGGAATTCACGTCAATCCTGGCTCTTAGAAGGAGCCAGACATGGCTACGAGAGATCTTCAGGTATTCACCAACGATGCCTTTGGAATGATCCGAACTGTCGAGCATGAGGACAAGGTGTATTTCTATGGCCGCGATGTGGCCACCGCCTTGGGGTACAAGGATCCAGTTAACGCCATCAAGCAGCATGGACGTGGGGTGGCGTTTCACCACCCCATCACGGATGCGCTCGGTCGCACTCAAGAAGCCCGGTTCATCACCGAAGGTGACCTGTACCGGCTCATCTTCTCCTCCAAGCTCCCCGCAGCCCAGGACTTCGAAGCCTGGGTTGTCGACGAGGTCCTCCCCACGATCCGCCGCCATGGCGTCTACGCTATCGACGAACTGTTGGACAACGACGAGTTCCTCGAGCACGCCATCATCCAACTGCGCTCCGAGCGGGCCAAGCGACTGGCAGCCGAGCAAGCCCTGCTCGAGGCCACCCCGAAGGTCTCCTACTACGACGTGGTGCTCCAGTCGGACTCGCTGCTGACCATCACGGAGATCGCCAAGGACTACGGCCTGTCAGCGAAGAAGCTGAACTTGCTGCTGCACGACGCCGGGGTGCAGTTCAGGCAGTCCGGCCGCTGGTTCCTCTACGCCCGCTTCGCCGAGCAGGGCTACACGCAGTCCAAGACCCACGAGTACGACGAGGGTAAGACCCGCACGCACATGTACTGGACCCAGAAGGGTCGCTTGTTCGTCTATGACCTGTTGAAGAACCGGTTCGGCCTGCTGCCGGTCATCGAGCAGGACGGCGGTGCGGCATGACGACGACTGCACTCACCACCGACCTGGGTTTCTCGCCCCACAACACGGAGGGCTACCCAGATCCCACCGCGTACAAGGCGCTGAAGAATCTCCAGCGCGCCGAGTACGGATACCGGCCCTTGGTGTACATCTGCTCCCCGTACTCCGGTGACACAGAGAACAACGTGGAGCTGGCTCGAACATTGTCCGCTCACGCGGTGGCCCAGAACAAAATCCCACTAGCCCCGCACCTGCTGTTCCCGCAATTCATGGACGACACCGACGCGAGTGAGCGTGAGTTGGCGATGTTTTTCAACCGAATTCTTCTGAGCAAGTGTGAGGCGATCTGGGTCTACACGGCCCGTGTCTCGGCAGGGATGCGCGCCGAGATCGAATGGGCCCACCACCTCGAACTGCCGATCACCTATCTCGACGCCGACTTTCAGGAGGTCACCCTATGAAGGCGATGACGATGTTCACCGCGCAGGTGGCAGGCCAGCAAAACAACGCCCACTACCCGAACCCGCACACCGTGACCACGGCAGCCGACCTGGAGGCGGTTACGCGGTTGGATCATGTGGTTGCCGAGTACGTGGGTGGCAGGCGCTCGGCTAGCAGTTTCGTGACCTCGAACTGCCTGGTCATGGATGTCGACAACTCCCACACCGAGGAGCAATCCGACTGGGTTACCCCAGCATCCCTGGCGGAGCGGCTGGCGGGTGTGGCGTTGATGACCGCCACCTCCCGCAACCACCAGCGAGCGAAAGGTGCCCAGTCGGCGAGACCACGTTTCCACGTCTACTTCCCAATTAACCCCGTGGCTGATGCTGAGGCCTATGCGGGGCTCAAGAAGCAGCTTGCTGCCAGGTTCGAGTTCTTCGACCCGAATGCGATCGATGCTGGCCGGTTCATCTATGGCCACGATGATCCGAGTGTCACTGTGGTCGAGGGTGAGCGCACCATCGACGCGTGGCTTGCCGACGCGGTGGATGAGGACGTGTTCGCCCAGTGGGATGAGGGCACCCAGGCGATCGAGGAAGGCTCCCGGAATGCGACGTTGTCGAGGTTTGCTGGCAGGCTGCTGATTCGCCTCGGCACGACCGATGAGGCACGCGACTTGTTTGACCGCAAGGCCGCCCGCTGCAACCCGCCTCTGCCCGAGGCGGAGGTGGAGTCGATCTGGCGGTCGGCCACCCGGTTCGCCAAGACGGTCGAGAACCAGCCCGGGTATGTGCCACCAGAGGATTTTGAGGCGAGCCTGGATTCGGTACGCCCCACCGACTATAGCGACGTCGGCCAGGCCCACGCCCTGGCCAAGGCGTACCCGGATTCGCTGCGCTACTCGGAAGCCACCGACTGGCTCGTCTATTACGACGGTGTCTGGTACGAATCCGCTCCCGCTGCCCAAGCTGTTGCCCAGGAGCTCACCGAACGCCAACTGGCCGAGGCCCACGAGCTGCTCGAAGACGCCAAAGACCAGCTCGCCGCCACGGGGGCTGCCATGTTGTTGGCGTCGATGTCGAAGGCGAAAGCCCAGGCCATGTTTAACGCCGCCCAGCAGGAGGCGTTCGCCGCGTTCGAGGACGCGAAAACCTATGTGGCCTACGCGCTCAAGCGCCGCGAATCGCGCGGGATCACCAACTGCCTGAAAGAAGCCCGCCCCATGCTGCTGACCACTCCTGAGCAGCTCGATGCAGACCCGTATCTGCTCAACACGCCATCAGGTACTTACGATCTGCGCCACGGAGCCATGTCTCGCCGTGACCATGATCCGGCGGATCTGGTGACCAAGCAGACCAGCCTCGACCCGGGCACCGACGGGGCGCACCTGTGGCAGGAAGCCCTCGAGGTGTTCTTCCAAGGCGATGCTGAGCTCATCGCCTACGTGCAGCGCATCGTCGGTTTGGCTGCGATCGGGCAGGTGTTCGTCGAGGCCCTCGTTATCGCTTACGGGGATGGTCGCAACGGCAAATCGACGTTCTGGAACACCATCGCCAGAGTCTTGGGCACGTATGCGGGCAACATGAGTGCTGATGTGCTCACGATCGGTGGGATGCGCAACGTCAAGCCTGAGCTGGCTGAGGCCAAAGGCAAACGCCTCATCATCTCCGCCGAGTCCGAAGAGGGCGTGCGCATGTCCACCTCGGTGGTCAAGCAGCTGGCCTCCACCGACCAGATTTACGCGGAGAAGAAGTACAAGGCACCGTTTGCCTTCACCCCCTCGCACACCTTGATTCTCTACACGAACCATCTGCCCAGGGTGGGTGCGATGGATGCGGGCATCTGGCGCAGGCTCATCGTCATCCCCTTCGAGGCGAAGATCGAAGGCGCATCCGACATCAAGAACTATGCCGACTACCTTTACACGCAGGCAGGCGGGGCGATCCTGGCCTGGATTATGGAGGGCGCGCGCCTCATCCACGCCGAGGACTACCACCTGAAGGCTCCGGCCCGCGTGGTGGAGGCATCAGCGGCGTATCGGGACGAGAACAACTGGTTCGCTCAGTTCCTTGATGCCAACTGCGATCTTGACCCTGGGCTGTCGGAACGGGCCGGGGATTTGTATCAGGCCTATCGGGCGTGGGCGATGTCGACCTCCGGGTGGGCGCGTCCCATGGTCGATTTCAACGCCACCGTCGAACACCACGGCTTCACACGTAAAAGGACGATGCGCGGCATGTTCGTCCACGGTTTGGCCTTGAAGAACGAGTTCGACAACTATGCCAGACGGGCCTTATGACGACCTATGACGACCCATATGTGAGTTTGCTATAGGGCAGAAAAATAGCCCTTAGGAAAAGTCCATATCGCATCGTCATAGGTCGTCATGGGCCTCTCACGAGAGGACATGAACCATGAACGAGCACGCAATCGAACAACACTTGAAGCAAGCCGTTGAGGCGATTGGTGGCCTGTGCTGGAAATTCACCAGCCCCGGCACCGCTGGGGTTCCAGACCGCATCTGCATTCATCGCGGACGCGTCATCTTCGTCGAGCTCAAAGCACCCGGACGCCTCCCACGTCCCATCCAACGCCGTCGCATCCAGCAGCTGAAGGATCACGGCATGGACGTGGTCGTCGTTGACAGCATCGACGCAGTCCAGGAGGTGGCTGATGCGCTACGAGCCGCATGACTACCAACGACTGGCCACCGCCTTCGTTGAAGATCACCCGCAGGCCGCGATCCTGCTCGGGATGGGTCTGGGCAAGACGGTGATCACCTTGACGGCCATCTGGAATCTGCTGCTGGACTTCTTCCAGGCCCGCCGAGTCCTCATCGTCGCGCCCCTGCGGGTCGCCCGCGACACCTGGCCCGCCGAGGCCGCCAAGTGGGACCACCTGGCAGGGCTCACCATCGCCGTCGCCGTGGGGTCCAAGGCCCAGCGGCTGGACGCGCTTGCCGCCGAGGCGATGGTGACGGTCATCAACCGCGAGAACGTGCCCTGGCTGGTGCGCCACCTCGGCAAAGCGTGGCCGTTCGACATGGTCGTCATCGACGAGCTGAGCTCGTTTAAGAACCACCGGGCGCAGCGGTTCAAAGCACTCGCAGCTGTGCGGCCACGTCTCACCCGGATCGTGGGGCTGACCGGCACGCCCGCAGCTAATGGGCTGATGGACTTGTGGGCGCAGTTCCGTCTGCTGGATGAAGGCCAGCGCCTCGGCAGGTTCATTACCCACTACCGCAACCGCTGGTTCGTGCCCGATAGGCGAAACGGCCAGCAGATCTTCACCTACAAGCCCGCACCCGGTGCCGAGGACGAGATCTACGAGGCGATCAGCGACATCACCTTGTCGATGCGCACCACCGACTACCTGCGCCTGCCCGAGCTGACGGTCACCACCAAGCTCGTCGACCTCGAACCCAAGGAGCGCAAAGCCTACGAGCGGTTGCGAGATGAGATGGTGCTCGACCTCGACGGGCAGGTCATCGACGCCGCGAACGCCGCAGCCCTGTCAGGCAAGCTCCTGCAGCTGGCCTCGGGCGCGATCTACACCGACGGCGGTGACACCGTGGTGGTGCATGACCGCAAGCTCGACGCGCTCGAAGACCTCGTGGAGGCGGCCAACGGCCAGCCGCTGCTCGTGGCGTACTGGTTCAAACACGACCGTGAGCGCATCACCGAACGGTTCCCTGGGGCCCGCGAGCTGACAACCAGTACCGATATCGAAGCGTGGAACGCCCGCGAGATACCGCTGGCGCTCATCCACCCGGCCTCAGCCGGGCACGGGCTCAACCTCCAGCAAGGCGGCAACCTCCTGGTCTGGTTCTCCCTGACCTGGTCCTTGGAGCTCTACCAACAGACCAACGCGAGGCTCTACCGCCAGGGACAAGACCAGCCGGTGACGATCACCCACCTGGCCGCAGGCCACACCCTCGATGAGGCGGTTCTGGCCGCGCTGGACAACAAAGACATGACACAGGCTGCGTTGATCAATGCGGTCGCCGACACTCTGGGAAAGCAGGCACACTCATGAACGACCACCCCATCTGGGACTACTTCGACTACCGCAAAGCCGCTATCGGCGTCCTCCAGGACTACGCAACCCAAGCTGTCATTCTCCAGCAAGGCGACGGGTACGCCGACGAGCTCAAAGCCTCACTGACCTCAATCGGCTCACCCCGATTCGACGGCCTGCCACGGGGCAACAACCCGCACGCCGGTGAAGCGCGAGTCTGCTCGACCCTCGACAACCTCGACGCGCTCAAAGCCCGCAACCAAAAGGCGCAGGCCTACATGGATTGGTTCAACCCGGCCTGGGAAAGCCTCAGCGACGATGACCGGCTGGTCCTCGAGGTCTTCTTCCTCGACGACCTCTCCGCCGAGGACGCCGCCGTCAAAGTTGCCGAGCACTTCTACGTCGAACGCAAGACTGCCTTCGCCAAGAAGCAGCGCGCCCTGGCCCGCTTCGCGCGTCTCTTGTTCGGCAGAGACTGAAGCATTGGCGCGCATGAGTGTCGCAAAGAGGGGATGACTTTCAGGGTGTGCCTGTCGCATGCTGTAAGTGGTTGAAAAGTAGGTCCCGACCCCCAGACGAATCATCACGGTCCGTCTGGGGGTCGTTGCCATGAACGACAAGGGGCGGTGAGACGGATGCCTTTCAAACCCAAGCGCCCGTGCTCCCAGCCCGGCTGCCCCGAGCTGACCGAGACGCGGTTCTGCCCCGAGCACGCCCGCGCCGAGGACACCCGCTACCGGACCTACCAGCGCGACCCGAAGATCAACCGACGCTACGACCACTGGTGGCGAAAGATCCGCGCGGCCTACGTCGAAGCCCACCCGTTGTGCGAGGACTGCCTGACCCGTGGCCGGTACACGCCCGTGGCTGAGGTCCACCACGTGATCCCGCTCGACCACGGCGGCACCCACGACGAGTCGAACCTGCGCAGTCTGTGCAAGCCGTGCCACTCGCGCCAGTCCGCGCTCGATGGCGACCGGTGGCGGCAAGCCCCTCGGGTCTACAGCTACTAAAAAGCGCTGTGTGCCCGCCTGTCGCGGCCTCCCTGCCGACCCTCACCTGTGCCGACCTCGACCCCGTTCGCCCGGCACGAGGCGACGTGGCGCGCTTGCCGAGGGGGTGGGGGCGAGCGGATCTCTACAGCTGGGCTGCTCCTCAGCGGGCGGGGCCAACCGTGCGCAAAACCGCCGAATCAAACGGGGTATTGACCCCTCACGCCCTCCACACCAGGGCACGACGCCCTCGGAAAGGAGGCGAGACCATGGCCAAAGACGGCACCAACAGGGGCGGACGCAGGGTCCGCGCCGGAGCTAAACCCGAGGCGCTCAACGACAAGCTCGCCGCAGGCCGCCCCGCCACCCGGCTCACCACACCGGCCGAGCTCGATGTGTTCGACCTGGACGGCACCGACATCGGCGACGGCGCGCTGCTCGCAGGCGAGCCGATGCCAGAACCCGATGACTACCTCAGTGCCGAGCAGCGCGATGGCAAACCGCTGGGCGCGGACCTGGTGTACCGGGAGACGTGGAACTGGCTGGATGAGCGTGGCTGTACCGAGTTCGTCTCCAAACGCTTGATTGAGCAGTACGCGCAGGCGTTCGCCCGCTACATCCAGTGCGAGCAGGCGATTTCCAAGTTCGGTCTGCTCGGCAAGCACCCCACCACGGGCGCTGCGATCGCTAGCCCGTTTGTGGCCATGTCGCAGTCGTTCGGCAAGCAGGCCAACGTGTACTGGTACGAGATCTTCGACATCGTGCGTGCCACCTGTACCACCGACTACTCCGGCACCACGCCAGGCGATGAGGTCATGGAGCAGCTGCTCAGAGCCTCCTCCTAAGGCCCCTCATCCCGCTTGTTTCGTTTCTGGCCTGCCCGGCACCCGGGCGGGTTTTCTTGTTGTTCGCTTTTGTGAAAGGAGCCCTCGCGTGTCTGTAGTGCGAAGTGCTGAATCTGTGTGTATCGGCCACCCCGACAAGCTCTGCGATTTGATCGCAGATCACATTCTCGATGACATCCTCACCTGCGACCCGACGGCACGCGTGGCCGTTGAGGTCATGGCCACCGGCAGGCGCATCATCGTCACCGGCGAGATCACCACCACTATCCGGCCGCAGCTGCGCGCCTGCACGCGCGAGGTACTGCGACGGGCCGGGTACAACCCGAACCGGTTCCTCATCTACGTGTGGGTGCGCCGACAATCCGCCGACATCGGCGCAGGCGTCACCACCTCGATCGAGGCGCGTGCGGGTGACGAGTCGGCGTATGCGAGCCTCGGGGCTGGCGACCAGGGCACCGTCTACGGGTACGCCACGAACGAGACGCCCCAGCGCCTTCCGCTGCTGCTCGTGCTCGCCCACGAGATCTGCCGCCGCCTGGATGCTGCCCGCACCGACGGCACCATCCGTGGGATCGGCCCCGACGGCAAATCCCAGGTCAGTGTTGTCTACGACGAGCTGGGCACCCCGGTCGGTATCGGCACCGTGATCGTCTCGATCCAACACGATGCGAACAAAGACCCCGCCGTTCTTGAACGCGAGGTGCGCACGCTGATCATTGCTCCCGCGATCGAGGCGCATCTGCCTGGTGCCACGGCTGAGCGCGTGTTGGTCAACCCGTCGGGGCGGTTCGTTACCGGTGGGCCCACCGCTGACACTGGGCTTTCAGGGCGCAAGCTCATGGTCGACACTTACGGTGGGCTCGGCCCGCACGGCGGTGGCGCGTTCTCGGGTAAGGACCCCTCCAAGGTCGACCGGACGGGTGCGTACATGGCGCGCTTGATCGCGAAAACTGTGGTGGATGCGCGCCTGGCGGAGGAATGCCACGTTGCTATCTCCTATGCGATTGGTAAGGCTGACCCGGTTGCGTTCCACATTGACACCTTCGGCACTGGTCAGCACCCGGACTGGCTGCTCACCGATGCTGCCCAGGCGGTTTTCCCGCTGCGACCGGCCGCGATCATCGAACGGCTCGGCCTGCGAGCCCCCATCTACGCGAAGCTTTCCACCTACGGGCACATGGGACATGGCCTGAGCGAGTGGGAATGGACGCTGCCGTTTACCGACAAGCTCAAGACGGAGGTGAAGTGCCGTGCTCATCAAGCAGCTACCTATCAGTGAGCTCAAGCCCGCCGACTACAACCCGCGTAAGGATCTGAAGCCCGGGGATGCGGACTACGAGAAACTCAAGCGGTCGTTGACCGAGTTCGGCTATGTCGAGCCGGTGATCTACAACCACACCACCGGCCACGTCGTTGGTGGCCACCAGCGCCTGAAAGTGCTCGCTGATCTTGGCCACACTGATGTTGACTGCGTGGTCGTCGAACTGGACGAGACCCGCGAGAAGGCCCTGAACGTCGCATTGAACAAGATCAGCGGCGACTGGGACGAGTCCAAGCTGGCCCTGCTCATCGCCGACCTGGACGCGGCTGATTTTGATGCCGAGCTCACCGGCTTCGACGATGACGAAATCGTCCAGATGATCGGCTCCCTCGACGATGACGAGGTCACCGATGACGGCTTCGATCTCACCGCCGCTCTCGAGGCCGCATCATTCGTCAGGCGCGGGGACATTTGGACCCTCGGCAGGCACCGCCTCGTCTGCGGAGATGCCACCAACGCAGACGATGTCGCGGTGCTCATGGATGGCAAGAGCGCGAACCTGGTGCTCACCGACCCGCCCTACAACGTCGCCTTCGAGTCCTCCGATGGGCTCACGATCAAAAACGACGCGATGAAGGCCGACTCGTTCTACGAGTTCCTGCTCGCGGCGTTTACGAACATGGCGGGTGTTCTCGACAAGGGCGGCAGTGCGTATGTGTTCCACGCCGACACCGAAGGGCTGAACTTCCGCAAGGCTTTCATCGACGCCGGGTTCAAACTCTCTGGTTGTTGTATCTGGGTCAAAGACTCCCTCGTGCTGGGACGCTCTCCGTACCAGTGGCAGCACGAACCCGTGCTCTACGGGTGGAAGCAGGGAGCCAAGCACAAGTGGTTCGCTGACCGGAAACAGACCACGATCTGGAACTTTGCCAAGCCGCGTAAGAACTCCGATCACCCGACGAGCAAGCCGCTGGACCTGCTGGCCTATCCGATCCGCAACTCCACCCAGGCCAACGCGATCGTCCTCGACACCTTCGCTGGCAGCGGTTCGAGCCTGATGGCAGCAGAGCAGACCGACCGCATCGCGTATTGCATGGAGTTGGACGAGAAGTACGCCTCGGTGATCCTGCGCCGCTACGCCGAGGCGACCGGGGACGCGGCCGGGATCACCTGCCAGCGCGACGGCACCCAGTACACGTACCTGGATCTGGTCAAACAGGTCGATCGCGACCGCGAATAAACCTCGGAAATGCAGGCAAAACAGTGGCGTGAAAATGAGCCGTTGATGAGGGCAAAAACGACTGGATAAGCGGAAAAACGTATGGCTGTATGTACATGACCGAAAACACCCCCACACCTGGGGGAACCGAGCGAAAAGGACTGGTCATGAGTGAATTACACATCGAAATCAGCGAGCTCATCGCAGCCGGAGTCAACGTGTACGACCCCGAGGAAACCCTGCGGGTTGCCGCAGCTCGCGGCTACCAGCTGGTGGTGCGCGTGATCGAGTACGACCCGACGCGTTTCCTCACCATGGTGGCCGCCTGGTTCGAGCAGGAGGTCGTGGCATGAGCATCCTCGCCTTCACCCCGCACAAAACGGGCAGGAAGAAGCTCGCCCAGCTTCTCGCCGATCCCCTCGGCGTCAAGGCCACCTACCTGGGCACGCCCTCGTTTGCCTACCAGATCGCAGACGCCACGCTGGATCGGGACTGGACCCTCTACCTGCCAGATGGCATCGAGGCGCAGGCCGTGCTCGAGGCCGCCTACAAGGCGGGCTTTGAAACCGCCGACCCGGGCGAGGTGGCGTTGACGGTCACGATGCCCACCACCGGGTGGAGTGAGCGCACTCGCGCCAACCTCGAAGCGCTCCTGGCGGCCAAAGGGCCACTGATCGCCAAGGCCCTGGGCATCCCGGCCACACCCGTCGAGTTCAACGATGACCAGACGGTCTCGTTCCCGTGGTGTGAGTCGATCTCCCCGGAGACGGCACGCGAGGCGGTGATCCCGCTTGTGGCCCGGCTCTGCCAACGCGCCCAGGAGGCAACCCGGATCCGCTCCACACCGCCTGCACCGGGCAATGACAAGTACACGATGCGCTGCTTCCTGCTCTCCCTGGGCTTCATCGGCCCCGAACACAAGCAGGCACGCCGCATCCTGCTGGCAGGCCTGGAAGGGGACGCCGCCTGGCGCACCCCGACACGCAGGAAGGAGGATTGCCCATGACTCCTGGCCAGCGGGTGCGCCTGATCGCCACCAGCGATCCGTACACGACGCTGCGCCCCGGTGTGCTTGGCATCGTGGCGTTCGTCGACGACCTCGGCACCGTCCACGTCGACTGGGATACCGGATCGAATCTGGGGCTCATTCCAGGCGAGGACTCCTGGGAAACCCTACCCACCGAAGATCCCGAAAAATAGCGGCTCATCAGGGCAAATAATGACTGGATATACGGCAAAACGTATGGCTGTATGTACATACCGAAAGCACGCCACCTCAGGGAAGGATGCAGCCATGAAGACCCAGACAAAGATGAGCATCGAAGAGGAAACCACCCGCATCTGGTCGAGAGCGGGAACCGGCTCGGCTACACCATCGACACCACAGATCACCTCGCGATCGAGATCCGCCCCGCAGCCCTCATGCCGTACACCCCGCCCTTGTACCGGGATTGGCAGACCGGCCAGTGGACGATCCAAACCACCTCATACGGCTCCCTCGCCCCGGAAGAGATCGAAAAGGTCACCGACGGCTACCGACGCGCCATCGCCATGGTCAGCGAACTGGCACCCCTGAACGCCCGCGACCTGGTGAACTACAGCATCACCCGCAACGCCTGACCTTCTGGCACCCGGAAACCTTGCCACGAGCGGGGTTTCCCCTCGTCATAAGCCGTGTTTCTCCACGGTTTTCTGCGAGTGCTGTAGATCCCCAAAAATAGTGTCTGATCTGGGCAAATACGACTGGATAAGCGCCCGCACCTATGGCTGTATGTACATGACAAAAGAACATCACCTCAGGAAAGATCAACAGCCATGAACACCATCGAGAAGCTCACCACCGACGCCCTGCAGATGCGCGTCGACTCCTACGGGGAGATCCTCGCACACGGCGACTACACGCTGGCTTCTTTCGCGACCTGGACCAAGAAAGACGGCTACGGCAACAGCGCCCAGGTCTACCGCCTGACCGAAGCCCCGGTCGACGGCTTCGGCCCGAACGCGCGCGGCCGCAGCGAATGCGCCGTGGAGCTCATCGCCGAGGCCGACCATCTTTTCGCAGACGCCGGGCACGCTATCGCCTGGGCACTGATCCAGATCTAACCCACACCCCACAAGGCCAAGGAGGACACGAGATGGACGCCACCCGGAACCTGATCACCAACCACCTGGAGATCCCCGAAGACGCCGCCCCGCACGGTGAGATCCAGGCCGCCGCCGAGATCCCCTTCAGCGTCCTCGACGAGCTCGCCGAGGAGGTCGGGGCCGAGAAGATCCCCATCCACACGCTCAGCCGCATCGGCTGGCACTACACCAAGGCCGATCAGATCATCGCCCTGGCCAGGCAGCGTGGCCTGTCCGATTGGCGCTACGGCGGCTTCGACACCGACCAGGTTCTCGCCGACTTCCGCGCCACCTACTGCTAACCCCTCGCGCCGCCCCGATCCTCCAACGGATCGGGCCTGGCCCTGCATGAACCGTTTCGCCCCACACGGTTGGGGCTTTTCTTATGCCCAGGAAGGAGCTGCCGCCACGATGACGAGCACGTATCAGCCAACCCGGTTCATGACCGACGGCTCCACCTACAACCAGCGCAAAGCCGACTTCGCTGTCGCGTTCATTCAGGCGCTGCGCCACACCAAAGGCCGCTGGGCAGGCACACCGTTCACGCTGCTTAGCTGGCAAGAACAGATCGTGCGTGACCTGTTCGGCACCATCAAGCCCGACGGCTACCGCCAGTTCACCACCGCGTATGTGGAGATCCCCAAGAAGCAGGGCAAGTCCGAGCTGGCCGCCGCGATCGCGCTGCTGTTGACCTGCGGGGACGGGGAGCAAGCCGCCGAGGTCTACGGGTGCGCGGCCGACCGGCAGCAAGCCAGCATCGTCTTCGAGGTCGCCGCCGACATGATCCGCCAATCACCAGCGCTGTCGAAGCGGGTGAAGATCCTGTCCTCCCAAAAACGCATCATCTACAAACCGACCAACAGCTTCTACCAGGTGCTCTCGGCCGAGGCGTACTCCAAGCACGGGTTCAACATCTCCGGGGTCGTCTTCGACGAGCTTCACACCCAACCCAACCGCGCGTTGTTTGACGTGATGACCAAGGGCTCGGGTGATGCGCGCACCCAGCCGCTGTATTTCCTCATCACCACCGCAGGAACCGACACCCACAGCATTTGCTACGAGCAGCACCAGAAAGCCCAAGACATCCTCGCAGGTAAGAAACACGACCCCACCTTCTACCCGGTGATCTACGGCGCGGATGTGGACGATGACTGGACGGATGAGGCGGTGTGGCACAAGGCCAACCCTTCGCTTGGGGTCACCGTGCCGGTGGAGAAGGTACGCGCCGCGTGCAACTCGGCTCGCCAAAACCCCGCCGAGGAGAACTCGTTTCGCCAGCTGCGCCTCAATCAGTGGGTCAAGCAGTCGGTGCGGTGGATGCCGATGCACATCTGGGATGCGTGCGCTGATCCGGTGGACTTAGACGAGCTGGAAGGCCGCCCTTGCTACGGCGGGCTGGACTTGGCTTCCACGACGGATATCACAGCGTTCGTGCTCGTCTTCCCGCCCTACGGGGACGACGAGAAGTACCGGATCGCCCCGTGGTTTTGGATACCGCAAGACAACCTGCCACTGCGGGTGGCGCGTGATCACGTGCCCTACGACCTGTGGCACACCCAGGGCTTCCTGGAAACCACGGAGGGTAACGTCGTCCACTACGCGCATATTGAGCATCACATCGAACAGCTCGGCACCCGGTTTGATATTCGTGAGATTGCGTTTGACCGGTGGGGTGCCGTCCAGATGAGCCAAAACCTCGAAGGTATGGGCTTCACCGTCGTCCCGTTCGGGCAAGGCTTCAAAGACATGAGCCCACCCAGCAAAGAGCTGATGAAGCTCGCGCTCGAGAGCAGGTTGGCACATGGCGGCCACCCGGTTCTGGGTTGGATGGTGGATAACATTCACGTCCGCACCGACCCGGCAGGCAACATCAAACCCGACAAGCAAAAATCCACCGAGAAGATCGACGGCGTCGTGGCCACCATCATGGCTCTAGACCGGGCCATTCGAAATGGGAACGGGCAAGCCAGTGGCAGCGTTTATGACGAGCGCGGGCTACTTGTGTTCTAGCGGCATCGGGATAAGGCAGTTCTTTCCGGTTTTTAATGATGGATTTAGGTTTGGATGAGGAGGGAAGGTAGGGACTCGGCCACCTTGGCCATATTTCAGGCGCCATAGCCGACCTTCGAGACTTTCGCCGGCATTCAGTAGAGGTTTAACGAACTCGAAGAACCAATCTTGTCCGTCTTGGACCCATAGCTTTTCCTCTGGGTTGCCCCACGCGCAGATAATCCGAATGTCCTTAATCGAATTTTCGTTGGCTGATAACACTGAGGTAAGAATTGTATGGAACAGACATTTTAGGCATGGGCCAGTCCAGTTATCCACCAAAGCCTGAACCTTTGAGCTGTCTGTTTCAATAATCGGGAGCAGGTTTACTATGGTGAGGCGTTTGGTGTTTGCAAGAGCGTCACTTTCAAGCCACCCTCGAACAATGGTTGCGGTTGAATCTGTCTCGGGCATGTGATCGGGCGGGGTACGTTTTTCTTTTCGTCCGGAAAATGCTCGTGCCTTTGAAGGATTCATTCCTATCACGACAACATGTTCGCCGTGCTCTTTATGCGGTAGACGGTGCGTTAACAGCAGGCGGAGCTGGTTGGGTTTCAAAGGGTCGAGCGACGCTGGTTCTACTTCGATTCTCGCGGCTGAGTCAGTTTTAACACGAGCGAAAACGGAATATCCTATGAGCTTTTTCCCGTCGTCAATCGCAGAGTCGTTTACCGGATCTTCGGTGCGCAGCGCTTTGTCTAAGACTGATACCCATTCGTTATCTCCCATGACGCAATTGTCGTCCTGTTAAGAGGAAGATGCTATGAGAATTCTTGACTGGCTACGCGGGGCACCTCGCCACGCTACGAACCATCAGCTGTCTGGCCAGTATTCGTTCTTGTTAGGCCCCACCACAGCCGGGCGAACCGTGACCGAACGCAGCGCGATGCAGATGACTGCGGTGTATTCGTGCGTGCGGATCCTGGCGGAGGCGATCGCGGGCCTGCCCCTGCACGTCTACCGCACCGAGAAGGACGGGTCGAAGGTCAAGGCCACCGACCACACGCTCTACCGGCTGCTGCACGATGAGCCCAACCCGGAGATGACCAGCTTCGTCTTCCGCGAGACCCTCATGACGCATCTGCTGTTGTGGGGTAATGCCTACGCGCAGGTCATCCGCAACGGCCTTAATGAGGTCATCGGCCTGTATCCGCTGATGCCCAACCGGATGAGTGTGGGGCGTGACGATGCGGGCAGGCTCTATTACGAGTACCAGACCACCAGCGACGAACCAGCCGGTGAGTGGTCTCGTATCCGGCTGTCGCCTGCTGACGTTTTGCATATCCCAGGGCTCGGGTTTGATGGGCTGGTGGGCTATAGCCCGATTGCGATGGCGAAAAACGCGATCGGCATGGCCATGGCCACCGAAGACTACGGGGCATCATTCTTCGCCAACGGGGCCGCCCCCGGCGGGGTGCTGGAGCATCCGGGCACGATCAAAGACCCGTCTCGGGTGCGCGAGTCCTGGCAGCAAACCTTCGGTGGGGCCCGCAACGCCAACAAGGTCGCAGTGCTCGAAGAGGGCATGAAGTACACGCCCATCTCCGTCTCACCCGAGCAGGCGCAGTTCTTGGAGACCCGCAAGTTCCAGATCAACGAGATCGCCCGGATCTTCCGCATCCCGCCGCACATGGTGGGAGACCTGGAAAAATCGAGCTTCTCCAACATCGAGCAGCAGTCGTTGGAGTTCGTGAAATACACGCTCGACCCGTGGGTCATCCGCTGGGAGCAAGCCTTGACTAAGACGCTGCTTAGCCCGCGTGAGAAGCCGAGCGTGTTCGTGAAGTTCAACCTCGAGGGCCTGCTGCGCGGCGACTACGTCTCGCGCATGAACGGCTACGCCGTGGCCAGGCAGAACGGGTGGATGAGCGCCAACGACATCCGCGCGCTGGAAAACCTCGACCGTATCGCTGCCGCTGATGGCGGCGACGTGTACCTGGTCAACGGCAACATGCTGCCGCTCTCCATGGCCGGGGCCTACGCCACCACCCAGCAAGCGCAGCAGGACGCACCGCCTGGAGCGGAGCAGCCGCAGGTGGAACAACGAGTTGAAAGGAGGAGCCGGTGAGACGGTTCTGGAACTGGGAGCCACCCGCTCCCGACATTGATAGCCCGGCAGGTAGTGATACCAGCCGGGTTTTGCGTATCAACGGGGCGATCGCTGAGGAGTCATGGTTTGACGACGACATCACCCCGGCCCTGTTCGCCTCCGAGCTGGCGGCAGGTTCCGGTGATGTGACGGTGTGGATCAACAGCCCCGGCGGCGACGTCGTCGCGGCAGCCCAGATCTACAACATGCTCATCGACTATCCCGGCCACGTGAGGGTGTGCATCGACGGGATCGTCGCCAGTGCCGCCAGCGTGATCGCCATGGCAGGTGAGGTCGTGTCGATGAGCCCGGTCTCGATGCTCATGATCCACAACCCGGCCACCCTCGCCGTCGGTGACGCCGACGAGCTGGGCCGCGCCATCGACATGCTCGCAGCGGTCAAAGAATCCATCATCAACGCCTACGAGCTGAAAACCGGGATGAGCCGCGCCAAGCTCGCACGGCTGATGGATCAAGAAACCTGGATGGACGCACGAGCCGCGATCGCGATGGGGTTCGCCGACGACTACATCACCGGCAGCCGCACCCCACCCGACCCAGACGACGAGAACGAGGATGGCGAGGAGCCAGACAAGCAGGCACCGTGGCCGCCGACGTCACGAAACCTAGCCCCGCTCGCCGATACCGACAGCGGGGTGTGTTTTGCCCGCAAGCCCGCCGAGCAGCGCCTTGTCGCACACCTGACCGACACGCCACCGACGACCCCACCGCCAGCCCCAGAGCCCACGCGGCCCGCGGGTCGAAAAGTGGTGGACCTGTACGCCGCCCTGTTGGGACACACCCACTAACAAGCAAGGAGAACCTTTCCCATGTCCACGATGACGATTTCTGACCTGCGTACCCGCCGCGCCGACACCTGGGAGAAGGCCAAGGCCTTCCTCGACGAGCGCCGCGACACCACCACCGGCTGCCTTTCCGCCGAGGACGACCAGACCTACGCCCGCATGGAAGCCGATATCGACAAGCTCACCAACGAGATCGCCCGCGCCGAGCGCGCCCAGCGCCTGGACGCTGATCTGGCCCGTGCCACGAATGCGCCGCTGACCTCGATGCCCGGCCAGACCGGCGAGGAGAGCGAACCGAAGACCGGCCGCGCCACCGCATCCTACAAGCGCGCCTTCTGGGATGCGATGCGGCTCAACGCCTCTCCCATGGAGGTGCGCAACGCCCTGTCCGAGGGGGTCGATTCCGAAGGCGGCTACCTGGTGCCCGACGAGTTCGAGCACACCCTCGTGCAGTCCCTGGCCGACCAGAACATCATGCGCGGGCTTGCCAACGTCATCCAGACCACCAGCGGGGACCGCAAGATCCCGGTCGTGTCCACCCACGGCAGCGCCGGGTGGCTCGATGAGGGCAAGCCCTACACCGAATCCGACGAGACCTTCTCTCAGACCACGCTCTCGGCGTTCAAGCTCGGCACGTTTTTGAAGATCAGCGAGGAACTGCTCGGCGATTCGGTCTTCGACGTCGAGGCCTACCTCGCCGCCGAGTTCGCTCGCCGCATCGGGGCTGCCGAAGAGGAGGCGTTCTTGGTCGGTGACGGCAAGGGCAAACCGACCGGCATTTTCGATGCCACCGGTGGTGGCATCTCGGATGTGACCACCGCGAAGGCCGCCGACATCACCGCCGATGAGCTCATCGACCTGCACTACAGCCTGCGCGCACCGTATCGGGCTCGGGCAGTGTGGCTGATGAACGACGCCACCGTGAAAACCGTGCGCAAGCTCAAGGACAACCAGGGCCAGTACCTGTGGCAGCCAGCACTCACCGCTGGTGCCCCGGACATGATCCTGGGCAAGCCGGTGCACACCTCCACGTTCGCACCCGAGATCAAGGCGGGCGCGAAGACCGTGGCGTTCGGTGACCTGTCCTACTACTGGATCGCTGACCGGCAGGGACGCTCGTTCAAGCGCCTGAACGAACTGTTCGCCACCTCCGGCCAGGTCGGTTTCCTCGCCTCCCAGCGCCTGGACGGCAAGCTCGTCCTGCCCGAGGCCGTCAAGATCCTCACCCAGAAGGCCGGAGCCTAAAACCCCCACGCAACGAATAGGAGGTGGCAGCCATGAACCACCAGCTCATCGACCAGGTCAAAGCCAACCTCATCCTCGCCCACGACGAGGACGACGAGCTCATCGCCAACCTGGTGGCAGCTGCCACCTCCTATGCCACCGCCTACCAGCACTTGCCTGAGGACTACTACGAGGCCCACGAGATGCCCGGTTCGACCCGGCAGGCGATCGTGATGCTCGCCAGTCACTTCTACGAGTCGCGTGACGGGTCTACGGCCGGGTTCTGGTCCGACAAACCCGATGCCGCCAAGGCCATGTGGGGCGCGGTGAACACGCTGCTGCGCCTTGAGCGCGAATGGAAGGTCTAACCCATGGCAGGCATTGGCAGTATGCGAGAAACCATCGACCTCATCACCCCCGTGGCCCGAAGGGACGCTGCGGGTTTTACCGCTAGCGCCGAGCAGGTGGTCGCCTCGGTGCGCGCCTACCGCCAGATGAGGCACGCCAGCTCAGCGTGGGTCAACCGTGCCGCATACACGCAGGCCACCGTCTTGTTCCGCATCCGCACCATCCCCGGGCTCACCGTCTCGGAGGTCATGCACATCGCCGCTGCCGATGGCCGCTACGTCATCGACACCGTCGAGCCCATCGGCGGCTACATCGAGATCCTTGCCCACCGTCTGCAACCGGAAGGAGCCCATCATGGCGCGCGTCCAGATCCGACTCCCCAATAAGTACATAGACGCACTCGAGGCCACCTCACGCCTGCTGGACACTGCAGCCGACGAAGTTCTGACAGCTGGCGCGAACGTGGTCGAACCACGCATGCGAGCCAACCTCGCCGCCGCGATCGGGCAGGCGACCACCACGCCGTCGCGCTCAACCGGCCAGCTCCTCGGGGCCCTGGGTGTCACGAGCGTGAAGGTCAACTCACGAGGCGATCACAACGTCAAGGTCGGTTTCGCCGAGAACCGCCGCGATGGCAGGTCGAACGCGCTCATCGCCAACGTGCTTGAGCACGGCAGGAGCAACCAGCCCGCACGCCCGTTCCTGGCACCGACACGCTCCCAGACCAGACGGGGCGCGGTGGAGTCGATGAAAACCGTGCTTAAAGCCAAGCTCGACGGGATCACACCATGACCATCCCGCTTTTGGAAACCCTCACCACGGTCGCTGACCGGCTTGATCTGCCGATCGCGGTGAGCCTGTTTAGCGCCTCGCCCGCACCGGATACCTATCTGGTGGCCACCCCGATCGGCGACACGCTGGAGGTGTTCGCCGACAACACCCCGAGCGTCGAAGTCGAAGAAGTCCGCCTCGGCCTGTTCACAACTGGCAACTACCTGACCTGGCGAGACACGCTCACCCACGCGCTCGTCGACGCGGGGCTGGTGGTGACCGCCAGACGCTACATCGGCTTCGAGGACGATACGGGCTACCACCACTACAGCTTCGATATCAGCTGCCACCACCCGTTTTAACGAAAGGACGAATCACCCATGGCCACGATTGGTCTTGACAAGCTCTACTACGCCACGATCACCGAAAACCCCACCACCGGCGAGGAAACCTACGCCAGCCCGAAGCCACTGGCCAAAGCGATCTCAGCGGAACTCTCCGTCGAGGTCGCCGAGGCGATCTTGTATGCCGACGATGGCCCCAGCGAGATCGTCAAGGAATTCAAATCCGGCACGCTCACCCTCGGCGTGGACGACCTAGGAGCAGAAGCCGCAGCGGCACTGACCGGTGCCACCCTGGATGCCAACGGGGTGCTCATCTCGTCCTCGGAAGACGGCGGCACACCGGTAGCGATCGGGTTCCGTGCCGCCCGCTCCAACGGCACCTTCCAGTACTTCTGGCTCTACCGCGTCAAGTTCGCCCTGCCAAGCACCACGCTTGCCACCAAGGCCGACTCGATCACGTTCTCCACCCCGAGCATCGAGGGCACGATCCTGCGCCGCAACAAGCCAGACACGAAGGGCCGCCACCCGTGGAAAGCCGAAGCCACCGAAGGCGACCCCAAGGTCAAGGCCGAGATCATCACCGGCTGGTACCAGTCCGTCTACGAGCCCGCCGCCACCAGCCCCGGCAAGTAAAGGAGCCCGCTCATGACAAACACATCCTCGATTGATGCTGCCGGGCGCAGTGCGACCGTGAGCATCGGTGGGAGCGAGTACGAGCTGGTGCTCACCACCAAGGCCACCCGGCTGATCGCCGAGCGCTACGGCGGGCTGGACAAGCTCGGAGCCGCGTTGGAGACCTCCGAGGACCTCGGCCAGACACTGACCGAGGTGATCTGGCTGATCACGCTACTGGCCAACCAGTCAGTGCAGATCCACAACCTCACCCACCGCGACAACCCGCGCCCGCAGTTGACGGAGGACGAGGTGGAGCTGCTGACGGTTCCTGCCGATATCGCCGACTACCGGGGTGCGATCGCTGAGGCACTGCAGCGAGGCACCCGCCGCGACATCCTCACCGAGCCAGCCCCAAAAGTGAGCCCGGCAGCGGACGGATAGTCGAATCCGACCGGGCAGTGTTCACCCGCCTGACCTACATCGGTTTAGCCCACCTCGGCCTGAGACAAGACGAGGTGGGCCTGATGGTCTTTGGTGAGCTCCTTGACCTGGTGGACTGCTGGCGGATCGAGACAGGACGAGCGAAACCAGCACGGGTGTGGTTCATCGACGACATCATCCCAGCCGGGATTTAGCCAGCTGAGCGATCAGTTCCCACGGTAGGTGTGAGCGGACAAATGCGCTGCGGGAGCGTCTGGGAATAGTCAACGCTTCGTCGGCCACACGCTGGACCAGGTCGGTATCTGCTCCGAGCGCCTCAGCGATCCAGACCAGCCCTTCGGGGTGTTGAAGCCGGTTATAGGTCGTTTTCGCTGACACATTCGGTTCTTGCCGCGTGAATGCTCCGCTGCCGGTGGTCGCTTGCGATGCGAACCATCTCGACATGTGTTCACGCTGCGAGGACCACCAGCGCCCATTCTTTTGTGGATCGGCTTGTTCCATCGCATCTGAAATCGGCAGATGCGCATCCAGCTTTGCGAGCAGTTTCGCGAACCGGCGCACTTCAATATCGGTGTCACTCACGTTGTGTTCCCTCGCATCGCGGACGACTCCCACTGCCTGATTCTACTTCGAGGAGGTGACCTTCACCGTGGCTGATAGCTCGTTTGGTCTCAAGATCGGTCTGGAAGGTGAACGCGAGTTCAAGCGGGCCATCACCGACATCAACCGTGAGATGCGGGTGCTGGGCTCGGAGATGAAACTGGTGGCCTCCCAGTTCGACAAGAACGACAAGTCCACCCAGGCACTGGCCTCCCGCAACCAGGTGCTGACCAAAGAGATCGAGACCCAAAAGTCCAAGATCGAAACACTCAAGGCCGCGCTGGAGAACTCGGCCGCGTCGTTCGGGGAGAACGATTCGCGAACGAAGAACTGGCAGATCCAGCTCAACAACGCCGGAGCTGAGCTCAACGAGCTGGAAAAGGAGCTCAAGGCCAACAATGATGCGCTCGGTGAGTTCGGTGACGAGGCCGACGGGGCAGGCGATGATGCGAAGGACGCTGCCAAGGATGCCGGGCGCTTGGAGGACGCGGTTGATGATCTCGGTGACGAGATGGACGACACCGGGGATAAGACCCGGATCTTCGGGGATGTGCTCAAAGCGAATCTGGCCGCCGAGGCGATCGTCGCTGGTGTCAAGGGCATCGGCAAGGCGATCGCGAGTATCGGTCGGGGTATGGCCGATGCGTTGAAGGACGGGGTGGAGTACAACGCCCGCATGGAGCAGTACACCACCAGCTTCACCACGATGCTCGGCGATCAGGCAAAAGCCCAACAGCTGGTCAATGACCTGAAAGCTCAGGCCGCGAAGACCCCGTTCGGCATGGAGGATTTGGCGAAGAACACCCAGACCCTCATGGCGTTCGGTATCAGCGCTGACGAAGCTACCCGCAGACTAGGCCAGCTCGGTGATATCTCCCAAGGTGACGCGCAGAAGATGGAGTCACTGACGTTGGCGTTCGCCCAGATGTCCTCGACGGGCAAGCTGACCGGCCAGGACCTCAACCAGATGATCAACGCCGGGTTCAACCCGCTGGAGGAGATCTCCCGCAAGACGGGCAAGTCCATCGGCGAGCTGAAAGAGGAGATGGCCAAGGGCGCGATCAGCGCGGACATGGTCGCTGACGCGTTCGCTTCGGCAACGGAAGAAGGCGGCCGTTTCCACGGGGCGATGGAAGCCCAGTCGAAAACCTTCACCGGCCAGCTCTCTACCATGCGCGACGGCATCGACAACCTCAAAGGCCTGCTCGCCCAAGGGCTGACCGACGCGCTGGCTGGCACGGTCATGCCGATGGTCAACGGGTGGATCGATGAGCTCACGACAGCCTTCGAGCAAGGCGGAGCCCCAGCGTTGATCGACAAGCTCGGCGAGATCCTACAAGAAGCACTCGCGTTCATCGCAGAGCAACTGCCGATGGTCGTCGAGACCGGCATGTCGATCCTGACCGCACTGATGGAAGGCATCATCGAGGTGTTGCCGTCGGTTGCTGAGACAGCGGTGATGCTCATCGTCGCACTAGTGGAGGCGATCATCGAGGCGCTGCCGTCACTGTTGGAAGCAGCCCTGCAGATCATCACCACCTTGGTCACCGGGATCGGTGAGGCACTCCCGGAGCTCATCCCGGCGGCCGTGGAGATGATCGTCGCCCTGGTCCAAGGCCTCGTCGATGCGCTGCCGATGATCCTTGAGGCCGCGTTGCAGCTCATTTTGGGGCTCGCCCAGGGCCTGCTGGAAGCAATCCCGGTGCTCATTGAGGCACTGCCGCAGATCATCACCTCGATCGTGGAGTTCCTCATCGGAGCAATCCCGCAGATCATCGAGACCGGTATCGCGTTGTTGACCTCCCTGGTCGAAGCACTCCCGGAGATCATCACCGCGATCGTGACGGTGCTGCCACAAATCATCACCGGCATCATCACCACGCTGCTGTCGGCCCTGCCGCAGCTGATTGAGGCTGGCGTCAAGCTCCTCACCGCGCTGATCGGGGCGCTGCCGCAGATCATCACCACCATTGTTGCTGCGCTGCCACAGATCATCGCAGCGATCGTCTCAGGGATCGGTGGGGCCATCCCGCAACTGGTCATGGCAGGCGTTGAGCTGCTGACCGCGTTGATCACGAACCTGCCGCAGATCATCTCCACCATCGTGGCGGCCATCCCGCAGATCATCACCGGGATCGTGGGCGCGGTCGGTCAAGGGGTCGGCCAGATGGCCTCTGCAGGCGCGGACCTGGTGCGAGGCTTGTGGAACGGCATCCAGTCGCTGGCAGGCTGGCTCTGGGACAGAGTATCGAGCTGGTGTTCTGACATTTGGGATGGCATCACCGGCTTCTTCGGCATCAACTCGCCGTCCAAGGAAATGGCGTGGGTTGGTGACATGCTCACCAGAGGCCTGGCCGGAGGTATCGAAGACACCGGCGACCGCGCCATCGACGCAGCTCAAGGCGTTGCCGCTGACACCCTTAAGGCCATGAGCGGGCTCACCAGCGGTATCGACGTGCCGATCACCACCAGCCTGGACCCAGTCGATCTGACCCCAACCCACCTGCAACCACCGCCTGCAACCACCAGCCACAGCGCTGTCGGCCAGGAGACAGGGCGCGGGCTCGAGGTGGCGGGCATCGTCGACCAGACCACCCGGACACTGCTGGAGGCCATGGACATCAAGGTCGTGCTCAACGACGGCGCGCTGGTGGGCAAACTCGCCCCCGGCATCAACCGCCAGCTGGCCCGTATCAACTCCCACCACACGGTGCTCGCCACAGGAGGAGGTGCCTGATGCACGGTTTCACACTCGACAAAACTGTGTCCTCAACGTCGCTGGACCTCAGGCTCACCGGCCCGGTCGACCTACCTGTCGCCGAGCGGGTCACCGACGATATTGAGGTGGCGGGCAGGGCCGGGACGCTGACCCGCCTCGGCGGCTGGCACGACACATCGATCACGTTGCCGCTCGCCATCAAAGGCGACCTGGCCGCCTACCACAAGGCCACACTGGCGCTGACCCGGGCAACAACCATTCACCTGTCCCACCAGCCCAGGGCGTTCCACAAGATCAAACACGCCTCCATCAGCCCACTGCGCACGGACATGTCCTCGTGGGGATTCTTCGAGGCGCACCTGGTGTGCGAGCCGTTTAGCTACCTCGACTCCGGGCTTGTCACCCACACGCTCACCGCCTCCGGACAGATCACCAACCCCGGGCTCGTGGATGCGACACCGATCATCACGATCAAGGGCACCGGGGCGTTGACGCTGACGATCAACGGAACCACCTACCGCGTCCAGTCACCGGCGGGACAGATCACCCTGGACTCGGCCCGCCTTGTCGCACACGTGGCAGGCCGGGTGCAAACCGACGCGGTCACTGGCACGTTCCCGATCCTTACTCCAGGGGTCAACCGGGTCACTTTGGGTAGTGGCATCTCCAGAGTCGAGATCACCGGGAACTGGCGAAACCCCTAACCGGGCCCATCTCTTTGCTTCCAGTGCGCCCGTAGCCGTTTCTTTGGCTGCGGGTGCACGTCTGTGAAAGGAACACCACCGATGCTCACCGTGCATGCCCCGACTGCCACCACGTTCACCGCCACCGGCGAGGGCGTCCTCGACCCTGGACTCATCGCCGCGCGGGTTGTGGAGGAGCTCGGCGGAGCCTACCAGCTGACCGTCACCTATCCAGCCGATGGGCCGCTGGCCTCAAAGCTGGTAGTCGAGGCGATCATCGCAGCCCCTGTTCCCGGCACCACCATCCGGCAAGGGTTTCGTATCCACGAGGTCACAACGAGCCTGGACGGGCTGTTGGAGGTCACGGCCTTCCATCTGTTCTACGACCTGGCAGGCAACTTCATCGCCGACACCTTCGTGGTCAACAAAACCCCCAAGGCGGCCCTCGACCAGCTCCTGGGGGCTGCGACCACGCCGCACCGGTTCACCGCGACCAGCTCCGATACGGCCACCAGGGCCTCTGCGCGTGTGGTGCGGATGAACCTGGCCGCAGCGATCATGGACCAGGGGTCGGATAACACGTTCGCCTCCCGGTGGGCCGGAGAGCTCACGCGCGATAACTGGCACATCCACCACGCCGCCACACGCGGCGCAGATCGTGGGGTCGTGATCCGGGATCGCAAGAACCTCACCGGCTACACCGCCACTGTCGATCTGACGAGCGTGGTCACCCGGATTGTGCCGGTCGGGTTTGATGGGATCACCCTGCCCGAGCTCTACGTCGACTCACCACACCTAAATGCCTACGCGATCCCGCACATCAAGGTCATTCGCTACCCAGACATCAAAGCGATCGCCGACGCAGATAACCCCCGCGAGGACGAAGTACCTCTGCCGCAAGCACACGCCCTGCTGCGTCAAGCCGCCAAGGCCGAGTACGCCACCAACCACATCGATACGCCTGCCGCGAGCTACACCGTCTCGTTCGTTGACCTCGCCTCGACTGCCGAGTACGCCGACCTCGCCGAGCTGGAGACCGTCCTGCTGGGAGACACGGTGACGGTGCAGCACGCCGACCTGGGCGTGTCCCTATCCGCCCGGGTTGTCGGCTACGAATATGACCCGCTCCAACAAGCGTATGTCTCGGTGGAGTTGGGGTCGGTGGCAGGGAAGTTCACCTCGATCACCCGCCAGATCACCACCGCGCAGACAGCCGCCCAGATGGCCGCTGATCTCGCTGGCGTAGCGCTGGCATCAGCGGACGGGAAATCCACCAACCACTACGGCCCGAAACAACCCGCTGCCGCCCGCCTGGGCGACACGTGGTTCAAGGACAATGGCGAGAACATCGAGATCTGGATCTACCAGCTCACCGACACCGGCGAGCCCGGATGGGTCGCCCTTGCCACGGACCTCAACCATGCCCAAGTCAGTGCTGAGCTTGCTGAGGCTCGCGCTGAGGTGGAGGCCGCGAAAACCGCAGCTGACGATGCCCAAGCGGCAGCTGCCGCAGTCGCTGCTCGCCTCACCGAAGCCGAAACCGAGATCAGTCAGGCACGCGAGGCAGCCAGCCAGGCCGAAGCCACAGCACGGGAAGCTGAGGCTGTAGCCGGTGAGGCCGCTGTGAAAGTAACCGGGCTTGAGAGCTCAGTCTCCCAAGCGCAACACCGTGCCGATACGGCCTACGAGACGGCACGGCAGGTTCAAACCAGCAGCGAGGCCCGGTTCACTGAGCTGACGAACGCGGATAACAGCCTCGCCTCGTCGCTTTCAATGATGGCCAGCGACCTGAACCTGCGCGTGCGCTCAGGCGAGATCATCTCCCAGATCAACATCTCACCCGAAACCATCTTGATCGCCGGTGAGCGCATACACATCACCGGCCAAACCAGCATCGATGACGCCACGATCACTACCGCAATGATCGCCAACGCGGCGATCACGGACGCCAAGATCTCCAACCTGTCAGCATCGAAGATCACCACCGGCACGCTCGCGGCCGCCCGGATCGCAGCCGGGTCGATCACCAGCGACAAGCTCACGATTGCGAACGGGTTCATTAAGTCAGCGATGATCGCGGATGCGGCGATCACGGACGCGAAAATCGGCTCGTTGTCGGCCTCGAAGATCACCACCGGCACCCTGTCTGCGGCGCGGATCGCGGCCGGGTCGATCACCAGCGACAAGCTCACGATCTCCAACGGGTTCATCAAGACGGCGATGATCGCGGATACGGCGATCACCTCGGCGAAGATCGGTGCGCTGGACGCAGGCAAAATCACCACCGGCGTGCTTAATGCCTCACGTATCGGGGCGCGGTCGATCACGGCGGACAAACTCGCAACCAACGCCATCCAGGTGGGGCTTGCGGGGTGGACGAGCTCCATCCGCATCAGCCCCACGCAGATCGCCTGGTACAACGGGGCCACATTGGAAGGGAACATCACCTCGTCGGGGATGCGGTTCTACTACGGTTCCCGCTTCATCGGATGGACGGGGCAGCAATCAAAATCCGGTGCAGCGGACATCCGTGGTATCTCGAACTCGTTGGAATACACCGGCGACTACATCAGCTGGTCGTACAAAACGACGTCGACGAGCACCACCTACACGACCATGCTCACCCTGGACCCCAGGGGCAAGTTCTACGGCCAGTCAGGTATCCACCTCGGTGCCGCGCTACGCACCCACGGGCACGACTTCTACACCCAAGGCAACCGGATCATCATCCCGCAAGACTGCACCCTCAACGGGGTCGGAACCTACCCCGGCTGGGCAGGAAGCAGCGGCAAATCCAAGGTCGTGTTCCACACCAACGACCTGTACGTGATCAGCGGCAACACCTTCTACAACATGACCAGCGTGTTCAACCGAGTCAAAGACCTCATGTCACGGATGAACTCACTGATCTCGCTGCTGAACCAAGGCTGGGTGAAAAACATCAACAGTGGCGCAAACGGCAACATCACCTGGAATTACTTCAGCAACACCGGCCTGTCGTCCATGTCGACCACGTTGAGCTAACCGAACAGAAAGGACCACACATGCGTTTCCTCCTACCGGCACACCAGATCCGTCCCTCGATCGCGCTGCTTGACGACATGCCGTTGACAGGTGGCGCGTCCAGGGCACGCAGCAAGCTCATCCGGCTCCTCGAGCAGGCCTATGCCGGCTTCGCCGAAGACGAATATGAGCTTGTGCGCGCCCACGCTGTGTGTGATGAGGACGGTCAACCCGTCATCGATGACGACGGGACCCTCACCCTGGCCGACCCGGATCACGCCACCGGGTTCCACGCCCAGCACCAGGCGCTGCTGGCCCAGCGCGTCGAAGTCGAAGGCCCCACCTATGAGCATCACGGCCACGACGTCGTCAGCTTCCTCGACGCCTCGGAGATGGAACTCTCCGGCAGCGCGGCAGCTGCCTACGACGCGCTCTACGACGCCATCACCGAATCCCTCGCCGGGGGTGAGTAGCACCCATGAGCACCCCAACCACCACACCCGTGACCGGTGAGGACGACGAGGAAGGGATCGTCGAGGTCATCGGCAGCGGCCCGAAAGCCCTCCACACTGTCTCGGCCACCCCTGCCACGGATCAACCGCCTGCCGCGCCCACCGAACACACCGGGACGATCGACCTGTACGAGCCGATCCTGGAGATCCTCACCAGCCCGGAACTCTAACGCCCAACTGCACTGCCAATAGGCCCACGCCACTTCGGTGCGGGCCTTTGTCGTGTGCCCACAAACGGGAAGGAACCCACTTTCTATGTCGCTCAAAGCTATCTGGGCCACGACCCAAACCGGCCTGGCCGGGGTCGGGGCCGTCATCGGCGCGTTCCTCGGAGGCCTCGACGGCCTGGTGTACGCGCTCATCGCCTTCGTCGTATTCGACTACATCACCGGCGTACTCGCCGCGATCGCCGAACGCCGCGTCTCCTCAGCCATCGGATTCCGGGGCATCTCCCGCAAGATCCTCATCTTCACCCTGATCGGACTTGCCCACCTGCTCGACGTGCACGTCATCGGAACACCCGGAGCGCTACGCACCGCCACCGTCGTGTTCTACCTGTCCAACGAAGGCATCTCCTTGATCGAAAACGCCACCCGCCTCGGGCTGCCCGTACCAGCCCACATCCGGCGCGCCCTGGACCTGGTCACCCGTGACGTGACGGGCAAACCCGATCTCGAACACCACCCCAGCCAAACCACCCCAGCAGAAAAGGAGAACCTCTGATGAAGAACTGGGCCACCCTCGAAGCCGACGAAAACCGGCTGATGAACAAGCACTACACCAAAGGCCGCAACGGGCGGAAAATCAATAAGGTCATCATCCACCACAACGCAGGCAACCTCACCATCAAGTCCATCTGGGACGTGTGGCAGACCCGCCAAGCATCCGCCCACTACCAGGTTGACTCAGGCGGCCGGATCGGCCAGCTCGTCTGGGATCGCGACACCGCCTGGCATGCAGGCAACTGGGAGGCTAACACCACCTCCATCGGTATCGAGCACGCCGACATCTCCTCCAAGCCCTGGCGTATCTCCGAGGCCTGCCTTGACAACGGTGCCCACCTCGTCGCGGCCATCTGCCACTACTACAAGCTCGGACGACCCGTGTGGGGTAAGAACGTGTTCGGCCACAAGCATTTCTCGTCCACCGAATGCCCGGCCTCGCTGGCAGGAAGCCAGCATGCGGCCTACATGGCACGCGCCCAGTACTGGTACGACCGCATGAGCGGCACCAAGCCCGCCCCCACAGCACCGGCAAAGCCCACACCGCCCGCACCCAAGCCCTCCGTCAACATCGACGCTCTGGCTGATGCGGTCATCCGAGGCGAGTACGGCAACGGGGACGAGCGCAAGCGCCGACTGGGAAGCAACTACGCCGCCGTACAGAAACGCGTCAACGAGAAGCTCGCCGGAGGAAGCCCCGCCAAGCCCTCCGTCAACATCGATGCCCTGGCTGATGCGGTGATCCGAGGCGAGTACGGCAACGGTGAGGAACGCAAGCGCCGCCTCGGCGGCAACTACGCCGCTGTGCAGAAGCGCGTCAACGAGAAGCTCGGCATCGGCTAACCCACACGAGAACACTCTCTGGCCCCGTCATCACCTTCATCGAGGTGGTGGCGGGGCCCTTTTCTGCGTTTGCGCAGCTGGTGTTTACCGCAGGTCGTCGAACGGGCCGATGACGGACTGCACTCCACAGCTCGGGCAGATGAACGCGATACGGATTCCCTCGCCTTCGCCTGTAACAAACGGGTCAGGGACACAATCTGAGCCGCATTCTGAACAGGTTCAGTACGACTGGTCGTCGAGAAACACCGGGAGTTCAAAGTCGTCGTCAGTCATCTTCACCCGCCCTTGCTCTGTCGCGGTTCACACGTCGATCGGCCCGCATTGTGAATTGAGCAAAGAATAACTGCCTTATCTGAATAGAGGCGCAAACCCCAGCCACGGGTGCGAACGCGGCAGGGAGCTTTGTTTCTGCTGTCCGGTTTCGTCTGGTGCAACCGGCGTATAGGCGACCACCTTTCGCCTCGTTGCCAGGAGGGCCTGCTCATGGCTCTGAACCAGACTGATCGCCATCACATTCAGATGATGCGCGCTGCGGGGGTTGCCTACTCTCGTATCGCCGCGCACCTGGATGTCAACGCCAACAGTGTCAAGACCTATTGTCTGCGACACGGCATCACCGTCGATCCTGCCGTTGAGCAGGTCACGGACCCAGTTGGAGTGTGGTGTTTGCACTGCTGCAAGCCAATCGAGCTCCGGCAAGGATCGAAGTTCTGCTCCACGGCCTGTCGACGAGCCTGGTGGGCCACCCACCGCAGAGTGGTCACCGAAGAACTGGTCTGCGCGAACTGCCACCGACAGGTCACTGTTGCTCGCACGAGCCAGGTGAAACGCAAGTACTGCTGCCACCCGTGCTACATCCAGCACCGCTTCAACACACGTGGCGGTAAACGATGAACATGGCAGCCGAGCTGAAGGCTCATCACCAGCTCACGCAGGTCAAGCAGCTTCTCGAACGCGGCATCCTCACCCCACGCGAAGCCATCACCGTCTGCGAGCGCCTCGACGCCCCAGATGCGCCGCTGGCCGCCCTACAAAGAGCCTGTTTCGTTGACTATCTCGAGGGTTTGAGTGATGTATGGATACAACCTGAAACCCTGTCTGACTAGGAGAAATACCTTGAAGAGAATGGAGCAAATCACCCCGCCACCGATCAGCACTTCTCCGCTTGTGAAAGTGGCAGCGTATGCCCGCATCAGCATGGAAACCGAACGCACACCGCTGAGTTTGTCCACCCAAGTTTCCTACTACCAGCAACTCATTCACGACACTCCTGGATGGACGTTCGCCGGAGTGTTCGCCGATTCTGGAATCTCTGGAACCACCACAAATCGCCCCCAGTTCCAAGAAATGCTGGCCCTTGCCCGGGAAGGGGCAATCGACCTGATCCTCACCAAGTCGATCTCGCGCTTCGCTCGCAACACCGTCGACCTGCTCGCAACCGTTCGCGAGCTCAAAGACCTCGAGGTGGAGGTGCGATTCGAAAAAGAGAACATCTCCTCAACCAGCGCTGACGGAGAACTCATGCTCACCCTGCTGGCCTCTTTCGCGCAGGCAGAATCAGAGCAAATCAGCCAAAACGTGAAGTGGCGCATTTGGAAAGGCTTCGAAGAAGGAAAAGCGAACGGCTTCCACCTGTACGGTTACACCGACTCCGCTGACGGCACCGACGTGCAGATCATCGAAGAAGAAGCAGCCGTGGTGCGCTGGATCTTCGCCCAGTACATGAAGAAGACCTCGTGCGAAAAGATGGCCGCACAACTCATCGCCGACGGCAGGGTTCCACACCTGGCTGACAACAAGTTGCCCGGCGAATGGGTCCGTCACATCCTGAAGAACCCGCACTACACCGGCGACCTCCTGTTAGGGCGATGGTCCACTCCGGAGGGTAAGCCTGGACGAGCAGTGCGCAACACCGGCCAGTTGCCCCAGTACCTGGTGGAAAACGCGATCCCCGCGATCATAGACCGCGACACTTTCGTCGCGGTCCAAACCGAGATTGCACGCCGACGTGAACTCGGGGCCCGGGCGAACTGGTCCATAGAAACTGTGGCGTTGACGTCGAAGATCAAATGCGTGTCCTGCAACTGCTCGTTTGTGCGCAACGTACGCAATCCGAAAACCCAAAACTCGATCTCCACCGAGCACTGGATCTGCACCGAACGCAAGAAAGGCCGCAAAACCGGATGCGGCACCTGCGAGATCTCTGACACGGCACTCAAAGGCTTCATCGCTCAAGTCCTGGGTATCGATGCCTTCGACGAGGATGTGTTCAACGAGCGTATCGACCACATCGATGTGCAGGGAAAAGACCAATACACGTTTCAGTACACCGATGGCACCAGCAGCTCGCACACGTGGCGACCAAACCTGAAGAAGAGCTCGTGGACCCCAGCAAGAAAAGCCGCCTGGGGTGAACTCGTGCGTGCCCGCTGGGCCGAAGCCAAAAGGCTCGGGTTGGACAACCCACGGCAAGCACCAACACCACCAGAAGCATTGGCGAAGTACCGGGCCGTGGCCAAGGCAGAAGCTGAGCGCCTGCGCGCCGAGCGAGGCGAACGCTAAATGGCCCGCACCGTCACAGCAATCCCCGCCACCCGAGCTCTCCACACTGGTGCTCCACTTGGACAGACAACCCCGCGCAGGGTCGCCGGGTATGCCCGCGTGTCCACCGACCACGACGATCAGGTGACGTCCTACGAAGCCCAAGTCGACTACTACACCCGCTACATCAGCGACCACGCGGGCTGGCAGTTCGTGAAGGTCTATACCGATGAAGGCATCACCGGCACCTCAACCAAACACCGCGCTGGATTCCAGCAGATGGTCACCGACGCGCTCGACGGCAAGATCGACCTGATCATCACCAAGAGCGTGTCCCGGTTCGCCCGCAACACGGTCGACTCACTCACCACGGTGCGCAGACTCAAAGACAAAGGCGTGGAGGTCTTCTTCGAAAAAGAAGGCATCTGGACCTTCGACGCCAAAGGCGAGCTCCTCATCACCATCATGAGCTCACTGGCGCAAGAAGAAGCCCGCTCCATCTCGGAAAACGTCACCTGGGGACACCGCAAACGCTTCGCCGACGGCAAGGTCACCGTCCCATACTCTCGGTTCCTCGGATACGACAAAGGCGAAGACGGCAGCCTCGTCATCAACCCCGAGCAAGCCAAAACCGTGCGCCGTATCTACAACATGTACTTAGGCGGCATGTCCATCGGAACGATCGCCCGTACCCTCACCGATGAACCAGAGACCTTCACTGCCGCAGGCAACAAGACCTGGTATTACCAATCCATACGAGCGATTCTCACCAACGAGAAATACAAGGGCGACGCCCTCTTGCAGAAGTCGTACATCGCTGACTACCTGACGAAACGTCAAGTCATCAACCAAGGCGAAGTACCCCAGTACTACGTCACCGCCAGCCATGAGGCGATCATCAGCCCCGCAGTGTGGGACTTCGTCCAAGCCGAAATCGCTAAAGGCGCTAGAGATCAGCGAACCCAGCACCGCACACGCCCCTTCTCATCGACCTTCGAGTGCAGCCAGTGCGGGCACTTCTTCGGCTCGAAAACCTGGCATGCGGGCAGTAAGTACGAGAAGGTCATCTGGCGGTGCGGCCACAAATACGCAGGCCAGGAAAAATGCGCCACCGGACACATCAGCGATCAACGACTCAAGGACATGTTCCTGGAGGCCATTCGCCTTCGATTCGGCTCACCGACCGACACCGGCGTCAACCAAGCCGTTCTCGACACCCTCGACACGAGTGACCTGGAGGTTGAGGCCGCCGGGCTTCTCGCTCAGATCAACGAGGTGGCCAAGAAGCTCCAGTCGATGATCGCCCACAATGCGCGAGTCGCTCAAGACCAGCAAGCCTACGAGAAGGCGTTCAACGCTAGCCACGAACAGCACCAGGCGCTGTTAGCTGAGCACGCTGCTGTGGTCGCCGAGATCCAGAACAAGAGCAACCGACTAGCCGCCTACCACTACTACAGGCAGGAGACCGCCACCCTTGATTTTGAACGCTTGGTCTTCAACCCATACCTCTGCGTAGCTTTGCTCGATAAAGGCACCGTCGACGTCGACGGCAACGTCACCTTTCAATTCCGCGACGGCAGCACCCAAGTAGTCGCCATCAAGCAGTAACCCAGTATCCACATCTAAGCGCCTGCCAGAACCTGGTGGGCGCTCGCGTAGTCTTGGAGTGGTGGATTGCTTACAATTGAAAATTCTTCAGCAAGTTGAGGACTACGTGACGCCGTTCCAGGTGGTCGAGGGATTCGATGACCGCTGGTGGCACGACAGGGCTGGACGAGTCGGCGACGACACCCTGGGTGTCAAAGAGTACATCCAGTTTCTTGCCGATAGTGTGGAAGTCGGGCGCGCTGAGGTGACAGATTGGACGCTCTCCGATAGCTATATCGGAGTTGACTCGACGGTGCCAACCAAAGAGATCTGGTTCTTTGAAATCCGCCATGACCTTCGCCGACAGCACTATGGGGCTGAGTTTGCAAGGCATCTGATCAGCCACTACGCAGGTTACCCCTTGATCGCTTTCTCCGAAGGCGCTGACGAGTTTTGGGCAGGAATTGGCTGGCACTATTACCCGCGTAAAGACGGGGATCCCCATTACCGCAAGCTCTTCGTTTCCCGAAAGATCGGCCCATGACCCTCGCTCGCTGGAAGTGAACCAGTCAAGCGGCTAAATCGTAGTTGGCGCGCGTTTGTATCCGTCGTGGCATGGAAGTTTCGATGATGGCCACGCCCGGATCCCCCAGGCTCTGGCCAAAGGCCGTGCGCATCGCATCATCCGCGCTGCGGATGATGAAGTCGACGACCTCGACGGGCGTGAAGACGATGCCCAGGCGCTCGCTCATGCGCGGGAAGGCCTGCGAGAAGAAGCGATCGTAGAGCGTGCGCATGATCTCCTGCTTGCCCGCCAGGGTGTGCACGGCCTCGATGCGCTCGACCATCGCCCGGTAGAAGGAATCCAGATCGCGGTGCTCGTTCTCGATCATCGAATGATCGGTGAGCATCTCAAGAATCGTGTTCATTGCGCGGCTCACTGGGTTCTGTTTCGAGAACGAATGATCCGGGAACATCGCGTCAAAGAGCGGGGCCGTCAGGATGTGCTGGGCCAGCATCTCCACCGCTGACTCGTTGTCCACGGCCGGGTTCAGCGTCGCGCGTAGCGCATTTACGAACTCCTGGAATGCGTCCTGGCGCTCCGGGTCTTCCAGCAGTTGCTCGATCAGGTGAATGTAGCGGTCTGCCACCGTCGCGATGTCCTTGGACCAGTCCTCCCAGTACAGGGACGAGCCCACCTTCT
>ERZ772920.91-NODE-91-length-52102-cov-15.695871_pt1 | contig 52102 bp, 55 predicted proteins | sample MGYA00511469_ERZ772920 | MGnify/ENA primary metagenome ERZ772920 (study PRJEB29015, sample SAMEA2738069) | human oral metagenome | biome: human oral; feature: human-associated habitat; material: saliva | place: China | collected 2216 ... | reverse complement strand
ACAACAAGATGAGTGTGTAAACGGTGGTTAGTTGAATGTCATTTGAGAGTGATGAGGACAATGACAACCGAATTCGATACGGATGGAGACTTCGCCATTACCAGCTCTGATAACATAACGACCGTCATTATTGCCGCAATGGACATCGAATCGTTTATCGTATTGCTCGATGATCTGCTTTGCTCGATGACAGAGCTTCTCATAGATGTCTCGGTGATTAAAGACAATCTCGCCGGCAGTGCTGAGAATACACGCATCGCTGATGACATTATTCTCAATGATCCACTCGCCGACTTCGTCTCGTTTAGCCGGTTTTTCGCCTCGAGCTCTGCGTTCTTTCTCATGCTCAATAACGCCGAGATAGAGCGGCAGGTCTTGCTCGAGAGCATCGGTCATTTCAGACGCAATCGCAGTTAAACTCTGATAGAGCTGACTAGCCAGATCAGCATATTTAGCTCGAATCGGTTGATAGTCAATTGAGTTAATCTTAATTATGACTTGACCAAACTCTTGAGCGACTCGCTCAGCAAGGTGGTCGTCATGAATGTCAAAGTTGTAATAGTCTGAAGATGATCGCAAATACTGATCGATCTGTTGCTTACGAGTTTGATTATTTGTCATGCTCATCATTCGTTGTGACTGAATCGCATTCGAGAAACTCGTTGTTTGCGAGTTATGTTTTGTGTCGACATGACGTGTCCTTTCTATTGTTGACAAGATAATCATATTATCTCTCGATTGAGATGTACATTCTCAGTGAGTCGAATACTGCTCTATATACAGCAATAGAGACCCTTTCGAGTCTCTATTGCTGCGTTCTCAATTCCCATACCATTCAGGTAAGATCTATATTATCACCTCTCGATCATATTGTACACTCTGCAGAAATAGTAGATATAACAATAAGGACTCCGAAGAGTCCCTATTGCTGTGTTCCGAAACCCACCGTATCAACAGGTATCGATGTTTCCATCGATGAGACTATTTTATCACACGGTGAGAGTGCTGTACATTACTCAGTAATGTCTGGCACAACCGGCTTCACCACGACAGGTTTGATGTCAGATTGAACTGGCGTAGATGCCGGAGCTGGCGTCGGAACTGACGACTCAGCAGAACTGACTTCTCGAATCGTCTCAGTCGATCGCTCAACTGCGTGAGTTGATTCGACAGGCGGTTGAGGTGCAGTCGGAGTAGACACGACTTCTCGGATCGTCTCGCTCTTCGATGGTTGCTGAGCTTCAGAGACCGTAGACTGAATCTCTCGGATAGTCTCGCTCTTCGATGGCTTCTGCGAATCAATCGCTTCAACCACTCGATCAATATCAGCACGATCAACCGATGCTGATTGACGTTGAGTTGTTGCGACAATCGGAGCACTATCAATCTGTTTGCGTTCAGGAGCAGCAGGCTGGTTGAACGGTCCAGATTGAGTTGGCGACGGTGCTTGTCGAGTGTCGTCTCGTACAATCGGCTGACGCATACTCTCGCCGTGCTGAGCACCCGGAGTTGTCGAGTGTTTGCCGGTCATGTGTCCGCCGACATTCTCAGCGATCACCTTGCCAATCGGACTCTTCACGATCGCCTGCATCGACGTGGACTTTCCGATACCGGCGACTGCAGCCTTACCAGCGGTGCCGGCAAGGAGCTGTCCGGCCTTGGTAGCGGCGCCAGCCTTCAGTATGGCCGCAGATGCTCCGACAGATGCACCGCCTGTGGCGGCTGCTGCAGCGCCGTGTAGAGCAATCTTGCCACCAGCGTGGACTGCCTTAGAAACTGCACCACGTGAAACTCGTCGCTCTTGCTTTGCGGCTTGGTTACGACGAGCAATCTCTGCCTTGTTCTTGCGAGAGTTGCGCATAACCTTGCCATTCAGCAAGGAACCGCGTTGCTCTCCATAAACCTTAACGTGCAGATCCTGTAGGCGCTCACTGATTGAATCAGCAGCCATGAACGGAATCATGATAATCACGCCAAGCACGGACGAGCGTCGCATCTTACCGTTCTTGCCTTGGATTCTGAATGCAGGCCAGCATGCTGCGAGTGCAAAGAGCACGACCAGAATCGTCGAGACTGCTGGGCCGAGCGTTGCTGAGCCAAACGTCTCGAGCGCAGTTGCGATCGGAGAATCAACCACGATCGACTTACCAAGCATCGTACCGAAGTAAATCGCGATACCTGCAGTGATAAGCGACATTCGCGCTGCAGTGTAATACGTCAGATACTCTAGCAAACCAACAACGTTACCGGTAATGAGTGCTGTCAGGAACCCTCGAACCGATTTGACCAGAGCACCGAGCAATGGCGATCGTAGAATAATAAAGATCGTCACACATGCCATGATCGCTGCAATCATCCACACTGCCGTGAGTGATGCGATCCTGGTACCCATATCGAGGAGACTAGTCGCAGGCATCACGTAGCGAGTGAACGTGTTACCGAATTGACCGGTGTTCTTTGCTTCATTCGCCTTATCAGGGATCGTGTAGTAGCCCTTGTAGCTGATAGAAGAATCACCGGTTCGCTTCGTCTGCAGGAAGAACGCAGTCGACTGGTCGGAGAAGCTGAGAGGCTTCAAACCACGATAACGGTTCATGATAGCGATTCGCAAGCTGTTAGTCCAGATCGCCTTTGCCTTTGCATCACTCGCAGAGTGATCGACCTTCTGACCAGTTGACGGGTCAATCAACTGGCTAGACCGGTTCACATCATGGATGTAGTTAGAGTACTCCTTAGTTGCCTTTGACGTTGCAGGAACTGCACCGTACAGGTAAGAGCGAGGATCACCAGAACCAAACGGACGAACCTTGACCTTGTCGGAATCGCCGAGACTGAACTTCTGACCAGAAATATAGACTTCGCTAGGCTGGTCAGTTGCATCAGTCTTGTCGCCCTTAGAATCAACAGGCATCAGGAAGACAATGTTGCTGCTTACACCACACTTGAGGTTGAGAGTGTAATAGCTGTCATTGTCTTCTTTACGGTTTGCTGGGTAACCAGTGCGGAATGCGTTTAGATCATACGGCTCTCGAGCGTTAGCTTTAGAGTTACCATTACCGTTGCCACCGATCATCTTGCTGAAGTCGTTGTTGTTTCCGCCAGCAACCACGAATGTCGGAGTACAGCTCTCGACAGTCGAGTCTTTCACTTTAGCAAGACCATCGTAGTACTGAGTAACGTTAGCCATCTGGTGACTTGCAAAAGCTGATAGCATTGCGGTACCAGACGATTCGCTTTCGACCGCTGTACCGCCGAGAAGAATCTTTCGAGCATTGATTGAAGACGCCAGGTTTGCTACGTTCTGAGCAGACGGAGCAAAGTCCTTCGACTTTGAACCATCATCATTGAGCTTGCCATTCGCATTGATCATTGCCAAGTCGAAGTTACCATACACCGCCCAGTCAAGAGTATCGACAATATACGTCTGGTTGAACATTTCAGGTAGCTTCTTCACGGTGTCAGCTTGGAGAGACACTGTGTCGATTATCGTCGTCATCATTATAGCAACAGGCAGAGTAACCAGAACTGTTGCGATACGAGCCGAGTAATTCTTGACCTTCTTCATCTTCTCTCGGTGATTACCGAGAGCGCCGAGTGCAATAATCGCCGAGATAACGAGCATCATGGCCAAACCAGCCATAATGAACCTTTGCAGGTTCACGATTGCGGTCTTGTTAACGCCGAAGGAATCAAACACCTTGTGGATAATATCGGAGATGAAACCTGTGCCTGACTTCGTATCAAAACCGAAAAGACTCGGCACATTGAAACCACGCGCAGCCTTATCGATCAACTCAATCAGAGATGCTGCTGCATCGAAAAGTCCAGCGAATACAACCGCACCCGATAGTGCGATCGACGTGATCGCACTCGAAATCGAGTTGCCGACCTTGCCGAGTAGCTGCTGCATCATTCCGATGAAACCGTCTTCAGTCTTCGGTGCTGGCTCGAACCATCCGTAATCATAGAGAGTCCGAAGCATCGATACGAGTTGTTTGCCCGTCGTAGATGATGCACCGTCATTCGGCTTCTGCATACGACCATACGTCTTCGTCTTATCAGATGTCGACGGATAGCCCTCAATCGTTCGATATGAAATATCGACACTGTCAGCAGTGTTTAGATCTGCTGACTCAGAGAAAATAATCGATGCAAACAAATCACCAGGCTGATAGTTCGATCCAGAAAGTGTCAGATCATCTGCATGAGCTGCAGGAGCAATCGACATCGAAATGAACAGAACTGCCAGTAGAGCGAACAGTTTATGCTTGAACCGGTTCAACAATAACGCCTCCTTCAGAAGCTGCTGCACCGAAAACGTAGATCGGTGCTTTCTCACTGACACTTACTTTGAAATGTGTACAATCAGGATTGTCGATGATTGCATCAACAAGAGGGTCGTACACGTTTGCGTTGATCTCTCGTTTCACTGCACGAGCACCACCAGAATTCGGATCGTCTGCCTTAGCCTTGATAAAGGCTACATACAATGCGACATCGGTTGTGACGAAGTCGTAAACATCTTCAGGCCATTGACGAGGAGCGTTATACTCGACTGTAATGCCCTTGTGAACAAGCAACTTGTCCTTAAGCGACTTGAGTTCGTTCTCGGCGATCGTGAGAAGAGTATCAGATGATAGACCACGATACGGCACGATGCGATTAAAACGACCAAGCATCTCAGGCTTGAAACCTGAGCCCTGCAAGAACTTGATCAACGACTTGTACAACTGTTCGACTTCTGCAGTCGAGACTGCGTCGAGTTCATCTCTACCGCGAGCTTCACGCTGAGAAAAACGTGCGTCGTTCGCGAATACCTCAGCGCCAGCATTCGTTGTGGCGATTACAATTGAGTTTCGAAGAGAAACTGTGTTGACCTCAGCAACACCTTCACGGTTGACACTCTCGAATGTAACGAGACCCTCGTCAAGGATCGTCAAGAGAGCATCAAGGATCGTTTCGTGTGCTTTCTCGAGCTCATCGAGTAGGATAATCGCATTCGGAGTGTGTCGGATATGCTCGCCGAGTCGCTTCCTGAAAGCAGCTTCATGCTCTGGTGTTTTATAATCAGGCATGTTGATATTCAAAAGTACATCCTCGCCTGGATACAAAGAATCAGCGATGCACTTCGTAGTCTCAGTCTTGCCTACACCGGTAGGACCAGTGAAAAGGGCAGTCATCATCGGCTTGTTGCTGACAGCATCAAGCTGGAATGTCATCGACCGAACCATGCGTCGGAGCTGGTGGAGAGCGTACGGCTGACCTTTAACTCGCTTCTCGATCTCGGCGTAGACTTCTTCAGGATCAACATGGAATGACAGGTTGATCGAGTATCGGTCTCGGAAAATCTTATCGAGCTGAGCAAACTCTGCACGCTTGCCAGTTCGACGAGTATACGACACGAGGTCTTCGAGGATATCGAGCGACTTACGCGGTTCAGCAGAGTCTGATCGATACATCTTGTTGGCGTCGATCATCGTGCGGACAAGTTCGATTGATGGAGCAGGACAGTCAGGAGCAACCTTCTCCCACCAGTTGAATGCGATCTTCAGGACAATCTCTGAGTCAAGCTCCCGCATTTCGATCTGCTTGAAACGTTCAGCAAGTGGCTTGTCAACCGCGATCGTCGAGTCATACTCTCGACGAGTTGTTGCAGCGATCACTCGAATCGGAGAACGAGCAAGAACATCCTTGATAACGTCGCCACCGATCTTGGTGCCAGGACCAAAGATCGTGACTAGCATGTGGACTTCATCCACAAACAGTACAAGTCGAATCGACTTGTCTTGCAGAGATCGCTGAGCAAGAGTTTCGATCTTCTTGAGATCGTCAAGCAAAGAAGCAAGTGCAGACTGCAACCGGTTTGTACCGATAGAGCCGAGCGAACCGACCCTCAGAGCAACAAGCAGATACTTGTAGTGCAAAGAAGTCTGGTACTTGCCGGAGTTCAGTTGCTTACCGAACTCCTCAACCAGTGCCGTCTTGCCGACACCAGCCTGCCCCAGCAGAAGAGCAACCGGCGTCTTCGGCCTTTCCAGGACGGCGTAAAGCATCTCGATCTCCGATTGCCGGCCTTGGATGCTCTGTGGCTGCTCCTTTAGCATTGTCAACGAATTACCGATTGACTTGTTGTAAGCATCAAACGCTGTCATAAACTTTGAGTCAAGCCTCAATCGAGACCATAAATCATTTGTCATTTAACATTCACCACCTTTGCTTGAGTCTGGATGTCACTGAACATGTCGTCTGAATATTCGAGAGATTCGTAAGCCGTCAATTGTGCAGCAATTTCTTGCTTCTTGTTCTCGATATCCTTTAAAGTGTCCTTCGCTTTCGTGTACTGCTCGGCAGCAGTCTTGTCGTTAGGGTTACGAGCAAGACGGTTAGAAAACTCGTCGATCACCTTCACAGTTTGTTCACTCTGAATCGACAGATCATTGTGTTCCTTTACTAGCTCATTGTATGCGCTCTTCTTAAATAATATATCAAACATTCCACGGAAGTTGAACGTCGTGCCATCAAGAAGAGTAGTATCGAGCACAATCGGAGTGTGAGCCGAGTCCTTGATCGCCGGGTCGAGAGTCAATCGCATGGACACCATGTCGGTCGTGTCACTCGAAATAGAGTACGGATCGTTCACGGTGTCGGGGTTGTAACGATAAGACGAGAGTGCCTTCGTCACAGACTTCTCAGCATTGTCGATCTCATCACTCGATGCGATGGTTGAGTTAGCATCGGACTTATTCTTGTCGTCAACTGACGAGAGATAAACAGTGTTCATAATGAAAATCGAGTACACTGTCTTCCTTGCAGGCTTCGGCAGAACAAGGAACATGTCGCCGTCAGTTGACAATCGTCCAAACAGCATACTCACATTCTTCTTGTCTTTCGGCATCGAGTCAGACGATACGAAAAGACGATAGTTCTTGCCAGCAGATGGCAACCGAGAAGATGCTGCCTTACTAACCGAGAATCGAGCGATCAACACAGACTCCGACTTATCAGTGTAAAGACCAGAGAGTGTGATACTCGCGTTTGATCGTTTAAACTCAAGCACGCTGCCGATTGCAGTTGACGAGTTGTTAACGATGTTCGTGTAATGCGCCATGCCAGCAACGTAGAGCACAACTGACGTGACGATCATAACGATTGACGTGATCGTCATCTTGTATGGACGAGAAACCACTTTCGTCCGAGTACTATTATCTTTCATCATCTTCCTAGATCACCGGATTCGCATAGACAAAGTTGTTGATATTACCAGCGCGACGATGGACCATCATCTGATTCGACACTCGAGAACTGAGTTGAACTCGAATGACTTCCGAGAGACTTTGATTGAGTGCTTTCTCGAGCATATCAACTTCCTCAGGCAGACACCGGCCAATCATAGCAAACTCAGTGCCGTCGTCAAGATCATTATAATACAGTCCTCGCATCGAGAACATATCGAGCATATTGTCAACTCGTGAAGGAGTAGACTTGATGGTATCAAATGCAAAGATGAACCGCACTCCGTGATCCATCGCGGCACTTACAGATTCATGAATTGACTTCGAGGTGTATTCATACAACTGCTCAGCGCCATGAATCACGATCACATCTCCGGGCTTGCAAGTCCAAATCACGTAATCAATCAAGTTCAAGAACTGCACCTGACGCATCTTTGACGAATCGACATTCCTGAAGTCGTAATAGACTTGAGGTGCATTAGTCGATTCGATCGAAGTGGGTCGACCAAGCATGCCCATGTTAGACATGAGTGCGTTAGACAAAACCGACTGAAGCGTCTCGATCTTGTCAGCTTTCAACTCTCGATTATCTCGTGCAGCAGCACGTGCAAGAGTAGAGAACTCATTGATCATAATACCGAGAGTCGGATACGTCGCAGGGTTCTGAATCTCGACGATGTGAGTACGCTTCGGGTAAATCTCTGCATCTGCGATCCAGAGATCCTGATTGAAATAGAACCGCTCGAGTGCTGTCAGAATAATCGCTCGATCATCCTGAGTCAAATGCAGATCCTCAAGAACGTCGAAAATATCGACGATCTTCTTCAGAAGACGACCAAACACCTTAACGACCTCATCGATGTTGCCGAAACCCTGCAGAGGGTTGATCGTTTCAGATGCAACATCGTAGACCTCGAAAATCTCACTTGTCTCAACCGGCCGATAGAACATCTCATCGTTCATGTAATCAAACTTGTTCAACACAATGTGATGAGCTCGATGACCATTGATAACCGAGTTGTTTGCAGCGGCCTGAGCCACGACAGACGAGACTGTCGGAGAATCTGCAGCGTTGTCGTCGACATAGAGAGGACAGAACGACGATGACGGCGCAGCGACCAAGCCGAGAGTATGGAGCGAACTATCGAAGTCCATAAAACTCGTTGATGCTGTCAACGACATAACGTCTGTACCGATCGGAATGCCGTGCTGGTCAAGCAAGCCTGAACTCGGCGAGAAATCAAGCCATGCATAATTCTGAGCAGTAGATGTCATGTCTTTCGACGAGGGAGTGTATGCATCAAAGATGTGACGGAATCGAGAGTACTGGTCTCCACCGACAGAGTCCCACATGAGACCGTCATGCTTCTTATTCAGCAAAACATTCAGTGTTTCGATCTGCTCGTCGATGCTTTCCTTCGAGTCAGCAGTCAGGATCAGCTCGACACTGTAAGCAACAATCGGTCGAGCCGAGCTCAAGAGAGCTTCGTACTCATCATAATCTTCGATCTTTGCTTCCTGTACTAGCTGGTTGGCATTTGAGTTATCGACATCTGAGCCGTTCTCCTTGACGTCGTTAACGACACCCTTACCGTGAGTAGCGTTCTTCATGATCAACTGCTGCTTCTCTGACTGAGTAATCAGCGAGTCTTTCACGAGCATGTGCATCGTGACGTCTTCATTCACATCGACTGGCACGATATCGATTACGTCAGAGAATGACATGCTGCGATTCGCTCCGGAGCGGTTGTATAGTTTCAAAACCACCGAGTATTTGCCAGCATGGCTAGCAAACGACGGAGAGAAGTAGTAAGGAGAACCGTCAATGATCTTTGACTGATCTGAACTACTAACAATCTCCGAGAGTACTCGTGTAACCTCTCGACTATCAACTACTCGATCAGCTGATGCATAGTAGCCAGCATTCACGCTCGTTTGAAAGTTTCGTAGAGTCTTATTGAGCTCTTGCTCCGTGACATCACGAACAATCAGATACTGCATGATAGCAATGTCTTTACCGTCGATGTTGCTCTCGACGTACTTTCGAGTGAGTTGAGCCATGAAACGCCGCCACAATGTATGATCGTCTGTGCCGTCGAGATCTTCAACGGACTTGTAGTAATTAATCTGAGGTGATAGATCAGTCTTCTTAATCGACATAATCAATGTCTCTTGAGATGTAGCTGAACGAGCGACGAGATGATTCTCTCGTGCACTAGCATTCAGCTCTGCAACGCTCGGTAGAGTCGATAGACTAATCTTGCCTGACACCATGAACATTGCGGCAACATCACCATCAGAGAAGTGGATCACACCATGCTCATCGACTTCGTCGATGCCGATGTTCTTGAGAATCAAAGACTGACGAGACTTTGAACGAGCTCTTTCAAGGAACTTGAACGTTAAAAGTTTCCAGACTTCGATCAGCATCGATCCATTACGACTCGGCAGAATATACACGAAAGACAGGATCAAGCCTGCAATCAGGAACAGAATCACTGCAGGTAGAATATACAGAATTGCTCCACCTGACGTGACGACCACGACGAGCGAGAAAATCGTAATGCCTGCGACCATGAGCATTGCAATCAGCATGCTCTGATATGAAAGCTGTGGGTCAGGCACAAGCTTTTCAAGAAGCTTGACGTGCCGAGTTTGCTCTCGTGGCGGCACCAAAATGTTTGTCATGAATTTGATGTCGTAGCGCTTATCGCTTCGAGTCTGTTCACTCATCCTTTGACTCCTCTCGCTTAGCAGCAAAATATGAATTAATGCCAGAGATAAACTCTCGGAGTGTGGTGATCGTCATTCCAATCGCCCAGAAGATTGAGCCTTCCTCGCCATCAAAAGACTCCGCCACACGTGACTTGACTTTCGAAATGATACTCACTTACGACGCTTCTTTCGAGTAGACTTACGAGCAGTGGTCTTCTTTGCAGTCGGCTTCTCCTCTTCGGTGGACTCCTCTTCGACAGGAGACTCTTCAACAGGAGCCTCTTCGACCTTGCGAGCCTTACGTTCGTAGTAATGCTTCACAAGAACGATCGACCAATCAACGATCTTCACGAGCCACTTGTAGAAAGGCCACACCATGAGAATCGACGCAGTGACGAATGCCTGCATTAGACCATTCGCAAACGTATAATTGAAAAGATCAACACCACCAACGGGCGCGGCAGTGTGAGCAGTTTCGGTCAAGATCCTCGACGTTACGACTACACTGTACTGCGCCATGGTCTGAGCTAGAGCGATAGCAAGTGATGCAGCAACAAAGAAGCAAGCAGGCTTCTTGAAGAAACGAATCAAACGGTTGATAAAACGGGTCATAGTTGTTTACTCCTTTTCGAGTGTGTGAGTTGACTTGTCGTATACGACAGTAACTGGTGTTTCGATGTATTGCATGTTGTCGATATTGCTGCGAGTGTACGTATATGCTCGCTCACCCGCCGCTTCGATTGATTCGTCAGGTTGACGAATCGTCGAGTTCAATGAAAGATGGAGAGTGTAATGATCACCATTAACTGTCGTGTCAGCGACTTTCGTCGCCACCCAGACAGTGTTATTATCACTCCGATCAAGCCATGCAGAGAGATTCGGTCCAAGCTTGATACCATCAGGCAGAGTCTTCAATGACGACATCAAACCGGTCATAGTCTGCTCAATGTCATTGAGAGAAGAATCTTCAGTCGGTGTAGGCGTTGCAGATTGAGTACTCAGCGAGCTTGGCGCCGAGTACGAGCGAGAATCTGACGAGCTCGATGGAGCGTTGTTAATATCACCAGTAGAAGATGTCTTCGAGCTGGAACAGCCTGTAAGAATAATTGTAAGCATCAATGCAGATGCAATTAAACTAACTGATCGTTTCATAGACTAGAGCCCCGCTTCCGAGAATGCTTGTTCTTTCACTGTTTGAGAGCCGTACTGTGCGAGTACGCCTGATTCAGTCGACGATACAACTTTCAGTTGATTCATCGATTCGATGTAATAAAATGAGACTTCACCGAGATCGCCATATTTCGATGAGACTTTTACGGTGATTCGACCGTCATCTGACTTGTCTGATTCTTTAGCAGAAATCTCACCGACACTCCGCATCTTGTACAAGGTCGGTAGCTCTTGCGGATACGAGAAGAAACACTCAGCAGAGATCTGCTTGAGAGCAGTGACGTCAGTCAATTTGCCAAGGCATTCATTCAACCGAGTCACCGCCTTGGTTGTATCCACTTTCACAACTTCGTTGTCAGTGGATACCGGTGATGGCGTTCCGCTCGGTTGTAGAGATGCCGATGAAGATTGCTTTACGTCGACATTGTTGATTGATCCTGGCTCATTCGAATGACCAGATGAGCATCCGGCAAGGAAAATCGCCGTGAAAATCAATATCGATGCCGACTTCATGACGTTGCCCATGTATTCATCACCTCACTGACTGAGTTATACCATTCGGATCCATCGATCGTTGCACTAAACGACGTTGGTCGAAGAGTGTCTCCAACGAGAACACCTTCGACCGTCGCCACAGTTTTATTGTCAGCAACGAGATTAACAGAGAAACTGTCGTTCTTGACTTTCACACTTGACTCATCAACGTCAGCACCGAGAGCGAGCCACGTAATAACCTTCATTCCAGAAGATTCGCCACCGAAATACGGTTTGAGAACTTCGTTCGTGATACGCTCATTCGTCGTAGACATAATCGGAGTTGCGGTCGACTTGGCGTTTCGTAGAATCTTGACGACCTTGGCGATCTCGTTGACCGTCTTTTGGTCGATAGATGTAGACGAGCCCGGCTCACCGCCAGGTGCACTAACAGAAGCCGAGCTCGATGGAGAATTGCCGATTGTGCCTGGGTTACTCTCGCTGTGATTTGAACATGCAGACAACAGCGAGAGTAGCACAAACGACGTAACAAATATCGTGGTGTGTTTCCTCATAGAACGATTATATCACATTCTAGAGGAGAGTAACACTTACAATGAGCCGCCACCAACGATCTTGTTGATGCTGAACATCGAGTGTTCACCATTCGGAGTTGCATAATCTGAAGCATCGAAACGCTGAGTAGGCGACAGGAAGAAGCCGACGTGGTCGGCGACACCATTACCGTCATAATCCCAGAAGACGAGATCACCACGCTGGAGCTCACCGAAACTCTTCCACTTACCACGAGACTTGACTGCTTTCATCTGAGCGTCTGCTGTTCGTTCGTTGATAGGCTTGCCAGCGTCTCGATAAGCCTGCCATACCAGACCAGAACAGTCGAGGAAGGTCGCTGAACCGTTGCCATACGCATTATACGAGGTACCAGCATACTTGTAAGCAGCTTTCAGAATCGACGGATCATTTGCTTGACCACTCGAAGTCGATGCTTTAGCAATACGCGGATCAGGAGAGTAGCCTTCACTCTTCGGAGCGTAGAACTTCGTATCACGAGCCGGATCGCTCCAGAATGCTTTCGTCTGGATCTCGAAATTCCATTCACATGCAGTGCCAACAGACGCACCGGTCTTGCTAGAGTTCTGCTCGATTGTCAGAATATCACCATTAGCAAACACGTGTGCTACAATGAAAGTGTGACCCCATTGAGAAGCAGAATTCTGAGAAACAAGCGCACCCTTTGTCGGTTCTCGAGAAATCGAGCCACCATACGCGGATGCTGCAGCTTCAGCACACTCTTTACCATTACAAAGAAATGCCGGACCTGGCTGACCGTTCTTCTTCCAGATCTCGTGGAATGCAACCTTCGATAGTGCAACACACTGACCATTCAAGTTATGATCATCAGTGCTCGTCCACTTCGTCCATGCGGTTGAACATTGTCCAAAAGGAATACCGAGCTTTTCCAAATCGATTGCGTACTGCTTCAGATTAGCCGGTAGTTCTTCACGAGAGAACTCTTTCTGACTGTTAATGCTCAGACCATGCTCGCCGACGTAATCTGCCCATTCACCACCTTCATTATCTTGAGACTTGCACTCGTCACTGTCGTTATCAGAATTACGCTTCTCACTTGAGGGCGATGTAACGTCAGTATTATCGCCAGGAGTCGGAGTAGAATTGTTCAGTCCCCACTTTGACTTATCTGCTGCAACATGAGATGTGTTAAACACTGCATCAACTGCGGCAGCTACATCTTCACGCTCAGCATGATACGTTGCAGGTCCCTCATAACCAAGCTGGAATGCCTGAGATGCTTTACGAGGATCGTCAGTCGAGAGAACATCCTCAGTCTTTGTCAAATAAGGCGTAACGCCATATGACTTTGCTCGGAACGAAATGTACGTGTCAAGCGAGCCAGACCGGATAGTCGTGAACATGAGCTCGACCTGAGACTTCGTCACCCACCCTGGACCCTTCTGCCAGTAAGGTGAGTTCGTGAACTTTGTATATGGCGTGAACTGGAAAAGACCGCCACCGCCGCCGACAGAGCCAGCAGGCGGAGTAGCACCGGTTGTGCCGAAACGTAAAGTACCAGGACCCTGCGCACGGTCAGGGATCAAACCTGACTCATTGATTGCATTTGAGATAACACCTGAAGCGAATGCACCAGACGTACCATACTCTTTGGTGAGAGTATCGAAAATCTCTTTTGCAACGTTATACTGCTCAGAGCCGGGAGTCTGCCAGCCGCCACTAACTGCGCCCGCAGGAGAAGATGTATTCTTCAAACTCGCAGGAGCATCTGACTTGACATCGCATGTCTTCGGTACATAATGCCAGTCATCATTATCAGCGAATGCAGCACCTGACGGAATCAGTGTCGCAGCAATAATCGGCACTGCAAGAGCAACACGGACAATCTTACTTAGTCGGTTCATTTACTAAGTGCCTCCTCGAGTGTAGAAGGTTTTGCAGAATCAATCAGACCAACATACGTGTAGCTGACGATCTGCGACTGCTTAACCTTGATGACCGAGATCTGGTGAGTGACCTGATCCTCAGTCGCAAACGGAGTCAAAACAATGTAAGTTTTAACACTGTCTTTATCGCTGAAAAGCATCAAAGTAGAGGTACCACCGCGCTTACCACTCTTGCCGAGCTGCTTAGCAGCGGAAGGACCCTTTAGAATATCGTAAGCTGCAGTGACGCCACTCTCAGGCGTCATCAACTTGACGATCTCATCACGAGTCACATTCAGTTCGTTCTCGGATGCGGAGTTCTTAACAGACATCACCTGATCAAGGAATGCGTCGACCTTCGCGGTGTCTTCTGTCTGACCAGACAAAATCGTGAGCTCATACTTGGCTTGATCAGAGTTGCCATTCTTCATGACCTCTTGCTGCAAAGACTTCACCTTAGCAGTCATAGCTTTAACCTGAGAGTCCTTGATACTATCGAGATTATCAAGAACCGAGTTCTGCGACTTGACTCCTTGAACTGTCTTAACAGAAGACTCATTCTTCGGTGCTGTCTGAACGCCGACAACGATACCACCGATGAGTGAGAGAATCGAAAAGACAGCAACAATACCAGCCATCTTCAGGATAGAACTAGCCTTGCTCTGTTTCGGAGTATCATCCTTAGAAGACGACTTCTCAGATTCTTTCTTCTCAGATTCTTTCTTCTTTGGAGTCTCTTCGACTTCCTCTTCTTCGTCAAATGCGCTGAAGTCCATTAGTTCTAATCCTTCCTATGCTGCAATTGCATCTTGACCGAAAACTTTACGATACATTTCGCCGACATCAATCGGCAATGAATATTCCTTTGGAACTGCGATAACGATCTGTAGATTACCATTCACAATCTGTACGGTTGTACCGGACGTCTTGAAAATGCTATCGATATTGCTACCCATTCTATCCATGCCATTCAAATTCAAATTAAACGACATCTCATACTCATACATAACACTAGCCGCACCGAGCTTTGTCTTGAGACGCTTAGCAGCAGTGTTCTTCGTAGCGAACAACTTATCGAGTGCTTGACCGGTACGCTCAGCCCAAACAGATGCTGCTTCGATCTTGGTAGCTCGCTCTTGACGTCGGTCTACAAGCAAAGTGAGCGGGAATGAGTACTCATAAACTTGATCATCAACTTGCTCGACAACCGCACGACGATACTTGTCTTTCACTGCGACTGCGTCAGAGAACCACATCTTCGATCGGTCACTCGAGATCTCCATCTCACCGAAACTCACCTTGCCGCGAGCAACACGAGTAGCAAGAGTGCTGAAAGCTTTTGTGTACTTCATAACGTCGTCGTACTCATCTTCAGCAGATGGTAGATCGATTGATACTGAGTAGTATCTCAACACCGCGTCAGTGTCGAGAGATTCTCGGACATTCACTTGCACACTCATTTGATTGATCAACTTGAGTGCTTCGAGCCGAGAAGTATATTGAGAAGTATCCGAGTTCTCACTGGCGTTGCCAATCTGACGTTGGAGGCTCTTCATCTTCTGTCGGACCTTTAATGACTTGAGCAGTCGCTTACGCAATCGAATCGCAGTCCAGTCACTCTTGAGACATTCACGTTCATATGCTCGCCAACGGGATACGACGTTCATCATGTAGAAAACAACAAGAATTGCCAGCAACGCGCTCAGCACATCGATAAACATGCTGAGCGCGTTGCCGAGAGAATCAAGAGCATGCAAAGAGCCACTCGCGATAACCCAAAGAAGTTCACGTGTGCGGTCGTCAGTCAATGACTGACCGAGATTCTCGTCAGGCTCAGTTGGTAACTGATCGAGGAAGAAACTCAGCACATAAACCAGAACGAGCACCTTGACGATGTTAATCATCGTTTTGAGAATCTTACGACCGGCACGAGCATGAGGAAAATCGTTGGCCTCTAGCTCGCGACTCTTTGCATACTCTTTGAAACTCTTTTTACTCACCGACAGTACCCTTCGAGTCAGTTGGCTGTGTAGACGGAGAAGCAGCCGGCTGAGTGTCAGTCGGCGTGCTGGTCGGTGCACTGGTCGGAGCAGTCGGACCGAGAGACTTGCTGAAACGATCCGGGTGATCGTCTACCCACTTTTGTAGCATGTCATTCGGAACAAGCCACTCAGTGCCAGCAGAATCCTTGGCAATAGCACCTTCAGACACGAACCGGTCGATTACGACAGGAACTGTGTTACCACTGTTGTCGATAATCTCGAACCGGTCACCCGATTTGAAGTTGCTTTGAGTCTTCTGAGCTGACTCAGGGATCTGAGTACTAGCCGGCTGAGACTGAGTCGTATCCGGCTTGCCAGAGACTGCCCATCCAGGATACCAGAACGCAGTAGTTGCCGTACCGATCAAACCGATACCAAGAACTGCAGCTGCAACACCGACGATCAAGCCCTTGCGAGACTTCTTCTTAGCCGGAGCATCTGACTTGATAATCTCGTCAAATGACTTGATCTCTTCGTGAGTTGACTCACTCGGCTCGTTGCCATCTTCAGATTCATCATCGTCAGCCATCAGGTCGACAGATGAATCATCTGAGTGAGTCTGTGCTGAAGCAGTTACTGAGACAGGCTGAACGATGAACTGTTCGACAGGCTCAGACGAAGATTCGTCAATATCGACACCGTCAAACAGTCTGGTCACTAAAGGGTTTGCCTCACCGACTTCCTCAGTCTCGGCTTCTTGAGCTTCAGTTACCTCAATTTCAGGTTCATCCTCAGTTTTGGTTTCCTCAACTTCGGGCTCATCTTCAGTTTCGGTTTCCTCAACTTCAGGTTCAACTCCAGGCTCATCCTCAGTTTCGTCGGCCTCAGGCTCAGATTCGTCTTCGTTAGATTCATCTTCCTGAGACACAGTCTCGATCTTCGGAGTTTCTCCAGTCAGTGCTTCACGAACATTCGGGTGTTCGCCGAGCATCTTCTCGTAGAGAGATTCATTCGAAGAATCGTCATTCAGTTCTTCCTGATCGTCAGGTAGAGCATCATCCTCAGATTCTTCTAGAGCATTGTCCAAAGAGATTGATCCATCAAAAGAATCATCCTCTCCAGATTCTTCATCAGATTCAACGTTGATGTCGAATTCATCAGGCTGATCATCGGTTTCTTCGTTCTGGACGAAAATATCGATAGGCTCCTGATCTTCTTGAGCATCGACAATCGAAGCAACCGAAGCAACCGAAGCAACCGGAGCAGCCGGAGCAGCCGGAGCAGCCGGAGCAGAAGCCACAGAATCAACGATCTCAATCAAACGATTCTTCAGCGACAGATACTTGGCGAGAGGCTTGAGAGAAGTTACGCCAGAATCGATCAGCTTGCTGAACAACTCTGAACGAGACTTCTCGATCATCGATTCAATCTTGGCGTCGAGTTCGTCGACGACAGTCATGAGATCCTTGCGAAGAGCTTCGTCTGAAGCAGCAGTCGGTTCAGGATGTGCCAGCTTGAACTCAAGCCGAGCACGTTCGACTGCCTCAGTGATCCAATCGTCAAGCTGACGAGCATACTCTTCACGACGATCCTTGATTTGCTTCTCGATCTCATCGATCTTGAGAGTACGCTCACGCACAAGTCGGTTCCACTCATTGACGGACTCGATCTTGCCGTCAGTAAGAAGAGACTCAGCGAGTTGGCGAGCTTCATTGTCGATAGTAACTTCACTCGGAATAATCGTTGATCGTGCGGACTCAAGCGAAATACGCGCAAACGCGATCGTGCTACGAGTCATAGGGTCAGTCGACTCTGAACCGATAGAAGAATCGATCAGCTTATCGATGTCGCTCTTGCTCGGCAACAGTCGATCAAGAATCTGGTCGACATTCTCGGAGCGAGTAGTGTTGTCGAAGAAACTCATCTTCGATGTCTCGACGAACTCTCCAGAATCAGTCATGAAGCCAACAGAGTATTCGACTCCAGACTCACGACCGATAGAACGGATCAGTTCGATTTGGTCGTCTTCGACGACCAGTGTCTTACCAGCATCAACAATGATCTTTTCATTGTCAATGCGGTTACGGTATACGTCAAGGGTTGACGCAGTTGATGATGTCATTGTAAGCATATGCACCTCCATTATTTATATTCTATCATAACAATCGACAGATTGTACACTGACATATCAACATTAGCCAAGATTCCTCGGCCTGCTTCGTGAGTCATCGAGCCGATATGGACTCCACCGATCCACTTGAGACCATCCAGATCCTGGATAACTTGTTGCAAGTGACCATCAGAATCATCGTTTGCCCCAAGATACTTCCACTCACCGATAAACATCTTAAATGCGTAATCGGCAAGTGCCTCAGGAGTAACATCATGCAAAGTTCGAATAGTAGATGTCGGTACCATCGACTCCATCATGATATCAGCTTCGTCAAACATTGCGTCTCTACCGGCCGATTCAACGTGATCTCGTGCATTGTATGATGCAACAAGGTGAGACTTCAAATCATCGGAGTGACGAGCATTGAAACTCTCATCGATCGATACTGGCGATAGACCAAGCTTAGCACGAAGTTCGTTCGCTCGCTTGACAAACTGAGCATTCAATCGAGCGTTGACAACATCCACGCCATTCGGTTGAGCCATCAGAGCGTTAACCGTGTCACCGGTATATGTGTTGCTGTTCAACGTCGGAAGATTCTCCGAGTATTCCTTGATGATCGACTTCATCTTGGTCACGTCAGTTACCTTCTCGACAGAAGGCTTCTCGACAGAATGATCCTCGACAGGAGGCTTCTCATCGATATGATCAGAAGGAGGAGTCGGATCAACCGGAGGTTGTGGTGTCTCCTCGGGAGTCTTGATCAATGTCGACCATGCGATCTGAATCGATTGACCATCATGAGTGATCGTCGCATCAGGCGAGATATCATAATCGTGTCGAATCTTCTCGAGGACAGACTCGAAGAGACGTTGCTCGGTCGGGTGGGCACCTTCAGTCTGAGTGAGATTATCATAACGAACATTGTACGTTACGTGAGTATTCACAGTGTTGGCGACACGCCCGTCAACTCGAATCTCTGTACGCCAATCTTGAGCATAGCTTCGAGATTCGTAACGAACCGTCACCTGTCGAGTAATATCACCCTCTGATCCAACACTACGATCAGCAACGATCATTTCGACACCGTCGATCGTAACCGTTTCCGGTAGAGAATCTCCCTTAATCTCAGTCGTCAGAGTCTTTCCAGCATTGTCAGTGTACGTCACGTGACGTACGGCAGGCTCAGCAGGAGTGGTCTCTTCATCAGACGGAGTCGTCGGAGTCGTCGGAGTCGTCGGAGTCGTCGGAGTCGTCGGAGTCGTCGGAGTTGGAACAGCTGGCTCAGCTGGAGTAGTTGAGTCGTTAGTAGGAGGCACCGTGGGCTTGGTAATATTTGGAGTCTCTCCATCAGACGGAATCGTCGGAGTCGGAGTAGACGGCTCAGCGGGTGTTTCCGGTGCAACCGGAGTTGTTTCGTCAACTGACGGAGTAACCGGTGCAGCAGGCTCGACAGGAGCTGGAACATCTTCTTCGACTGGGGGCACAGTCGGCTTGGTGATATTCGGAGTCTCTTCATCTGACGGTACAGGCGGTACAGTCGGCTCGACTGGAGCCGGAGTTGCTTCGTCTGTCGGAGTCGGAATCGGCGCCGGAGTAGTCTCGACAGGAGCAGGAGTCTTTTCATCTGTCGGGGTAGATACAGAAGGCTGCTCAGACGGAGTCGTCGGAGTAGGAGTTGCTTCGTCAACCGGCTTAGTCGACTCGATTGGAGCCGGAGTCTTCTCTTCGTTGGTCGGAGAGGGAGTCGTTTCAGCAGGAGGAGCATTCACACCAGGCTGATCGACCATCGGTCGATTCTCAGTTATTCCAGCATGGTCAAACAATCCACGAAGAATATCATCTGTCGATGAGTAGCTCTGAATTCCCATGACTTTCTCTTGGAACCCAGCGATCCGTTCGGCAACATGGCTGATAGAGTACTTCGACTGGATCTCTTCTCGGACAGATTGAGCCTGTGCAGTTTGACCTGCTCCGAAAAGAGCGCCGGCAAACATCGTCGCGGCAACTCCAGCTGTGACGATCTTGCGAGCCGACGATGCTGACTTTGTCTTGATTGCTTCAAACATTCTCAATCACCTTACCGATCCACGAGAGTTGCAACATAATACAAAGTGAGAATCGAACTGACAGCAGTCGACAATCGCTGGATGATCTCTCTCGATGCATCAGACGTGTAAGACTTGGCTTGAGCGTCGATCACACCTTCAGAAAGTTTCACGGAGACGATCGAAAGCTTGTCTGCGTCCTCAGGCTCAGCATCGTCGAGCTTGAGTAAATCTGCAAGAGTCAAGAGGTCTTGCAGAATCTCAATACAAGATGAATACGCACCCTTTGTCATTTCATCAGGACTCAGAGCAGTTAGCTCGGCTTCGATCCTAGCAACAATTGACTCGATTTGTTCAGCCGATTTGAAAAGATTATGCATCACTCATCGCCTCGTTCCGGAATATATGAAGATTCAAAGACTTCGTCAATCGCCTGAGCCATCGAAACTGCAATCGCAAGAGATTCTCGCGAAAGAACAACATTCTCTCGTCCGATAGAATGAGCAGTTTCTTGAATCAATGATCGATAAGAATGATCGATCGTTTCGAGCGAATTTGCACCATTGAGAAGATTCGCAAACAATGGACCCATTGCTTCGTCGTAAGAGTTTTGTACACTCTCGACATCATGAGTCAATGTTGGTTCGATATCAGAGAATGCATGGTAATCTCCTGGATGATCGTAGCTGAGTGCGATCTTCGTGAGGATATCTACGCACTTCTCTTCGAGCTCGGACATCTCGGTCTTGAGATTCTCGATTGTGACCTTGATCTCAACCAATGGCCTGATGACTCGCATCAGTTCGCCATGTGCGTTGTCATCAGCTCGCATCTTGTAAATCAACTGCTTCAGTCGTTCAGCAAAATCTGTGATCTCGACATCGAGACGAGCATTCGAATCTCGTACAATATGCGTAACACCAATAATGATCGTCGATGACGTCATTAAGGCTTTGCGGTTGTCGTCATTCATGTTGTAACTCCTTTCAGTCACCGCAAATCTATTATATTATATGAGACGTGTCAATTGACACTACCAGTTGAAACTCCGGAAGACGGAGTTTCAGTCGGAGTCGCTGATGGTGTTACTGACGGAGTCTCTGACGTGACATTACCAGGCTTGACATTCTCGATCTCGTCATCGTCATTCCACTCCTTCGTCACACCTGACTTGATAGTAGACGACGGAGCTGGAGTAGGTCGAGGTTCTTCAGTACGCGGTGCAGCAGGTTGATCTTGCTGGACAGTCACAGACGAGTTCTGAGACGATTCGTTCTGAGTCGATTGACGATTCGAGTTATCGTTCTGAGTGTTCTGCTGATTCGATGTCTCAGCAGGTTTATGTTGCTCAGTTGGCTTGGATGATTCTGGAGCATCCGGAGTTGCTTCAGTTGATGGGCTAGCTGACGGCTGAGCAATACCGGCAGCTTTACTGACATCTCCATTCAAACCTGATGCGACATGACGAGCACCACCACTCGAGCAAGCTGTCAGCACAAATGGCAAGGCCAGCATGATAACTGAAAGTTTCTTGTAGTTCAATTGTCCGCTCCTTTTCTTAGCGAGATAGTTGGAGAGGGTGGAACCCTCGAAAGAACTCCACCCTCTCTGATGATCGTGGAAGATTACTTGATAATCTTCTTACGAGCAATTCCAGCAACAGCGCCAAGAGCACTCAAGACGCCAGCAATGGAAAGTACACCGAGCGAGTTAGCTCCGGTCTTTGCGAGCTTCGGAGCAGCGGCCGAGTGAGGTGCAGGCGGAGTGGCCGGAGTGGTCGGAGTATCCGGCGTCACCGTCTGGTCCTTGTCCTTCGGGTCCTTGTGGGTAAGGACGTTCTCAGGGTTGCTCTTATCGGTTAGAGTCTCATAAGCAGTGATCTCCACTCGCTTATCAGACGCCGTAAAGTCAGCCGTCACATTGTAATCAACGTTGTTCTTGTTAACGTTGATCTCCTGCTCGGCAACAACAGGCTTTCCATCCTTATCGGTGTAAGGAGTCATGCCGTCTTCGACACCATCCTGCTTGTCAAGGTTCTTGTCCTCGGTAGGAGTCATCAGCTCAAGCTTAACCAGGTAAGTCTTGTTGGCTTCGACACCGCGAGCCTGGACCTTATCAACAAGTGCAGTCTTCTCGCCAGGAGTGTACTCCTTGGACTCCTCATTACCAACAACGCGGTAAAGGTTAGTCTTCAAAGTGGACTGAACGGTAACAGTCTGAGTCTCATCGTTAACGTCAGCGTGCACGAGAGGCACGATATCGTCAGCAGAGACCTTCTCAAACATGACCACCTTTTGGCGAGCACGACGACCAGTCATATCCACACCGGAGATAACGACATCGACATGATCCATGCCTTCAGTGTAGACGAACTCATCATCGGCGAGCATAACATCGCCGACCTTGCCGCCATCCAGGATAGCATCCTTAGCAACTGCGGAGTCGTGAGCAACCTTAACCGACTTGTAAGGCAATGCGACTGCCTTCTGGTTGTTCTTATCGATAACCGGAGTCAGCTTATCAACCTTGCCGAGCTTCTCGAATGCGACCGGAGCATCAACGGGAGCACCGTCATACCACGGAACGACAGGTTGAGCGTTCACCTTGTAAACCTTGCCAGGCTGCAGGTTCGACTTGGAGATATCGATGCGGTCCAGAATAGTCTGGTCCTTGTCAGCTGCAATCTGCTTGGAGTTATCCGACTGGTTGTAAGCAGTGGTCTTAATCTCACCAGAGTGCTTGACATCCAGAGTCTGGTCCTTGTCGTCTCGGTTCTCGTGGACCGAAATGATCTTGCTCTCATCCGGGTTTGCACAATCAATATCGTCACCCGAATAGAGTCGCTCAAACACAGTGACCTGCTTCTCATGGAGACCCATGGTCGGGATCGTCAGATCGATCTTCTCTTCAAACTTGCCAGCATCTACAGGAGTGGTGATTGCCTTACAGACAGGAGCACCAACGGGCGTTCCATCTGCAGTGCGAACAACCTGACCACGAAGAGTGACCTTCTCATCCTTCTGCAGCTTACGAGAGTTGCTGAGCGTCACCGTGTCAGTGATGGTAGCTTCCTTCTGGTTAGCAAGAAGAACCTTGTCGCCATCAGACTTGTCGGTAGCAGTCGTACGGAGCTTCACTGCAGGCTTAGGCTTCGGCTGGACGTTCGGTTCAAACGAACCATCAGCCGTTGCATCCTGAGTACTGATATTGAATCGAATCTCTCGCTGATCGCGGTTCGGGTAATCGCCCGGAGGGTCGAAATTGACCAGCTTGGCAACCTTGGTCTGTTCCTTGACAGTGTAGTTAACAGTGCCAAAACCGGTGTACTTGATCTTGAGTGCACCTGCTTGGGACGCCTTCACAGTCTTGGACTGAGAACCGTCATCAAACGTAGATGGACCATTCAACGTAACTGTAATGTCAGGATCGTTACCATCATGGACGTAAGCCATACCCTTACCATCAGCAGTCTTTGCACCGTAGCCGCTGAGAGTAGCGGTCAGGTCATCGCCGGTAGTAACGGTGCCCTTGTCAACAGTCGCGTTGTCAGGGAACACGTTATTGAGAGTCGATACGAGATCACGAAGCTCCTTGGCATTATCAGGATACTGAGCTTCCATCTCTCGGACCATCATCTCGATTCGCTGGGCGGCCGAGTAAGTATGAGAACCGTCAGTATCCCAGTTCATTCGAATCGTATCACGCTCGAAATTGAGGTGGACTAAAGCCTGCAACATGATCGAAGTGCGATCATGCGTTGCTGCTTGCCAACCCATGTCGTTCGTACGAGATGCGAGATATGCAAATGCTGCATCATTCAATCGATAAGGACGTGCTGATGGGACACTGTCTGCTTCAGATCGATACTCTGACAAGTTGAATTCACCGTTTGGCTGTACGGGGTTGTCAGGCCAACTCACACCTGCGTTAACGCAGAAGTGCATGAAATCATCTCGCTGATGCGGATCCAGATGCCACGAAATTGCGTGATTCGTAACATTGCGACCGTAAACGAGGAACTTACCGGTCTGATCGCCAGGATCAAACAGATCAGATGCCGGTTGGAATGTCGCTGCATGAGCAACAGGCGCGAACGCAAGCATGCCAGCTGCAATCGCAGTAGACATCGCTGCGCCGATGGCGCGTACGCGTGTGCCAGACTTGTTCTTTACGAGAGTCAAGTCTCTGCTCCTTTCATCCGAGTGAGATAGACTACGATAGTCAATCATTAAACTATTATATTACATGAGAAGACTCGATTGACACTGTTTAGTGTTTCAATCGGATATACCTTTAATAAAACACAATACTGATAGAAATAGAGAAACGCTCCACCTACAAAACGTAAGCAGAACGTTTCTTTAACTGATTAAGACCAGAGTCTAACTAGATGTTAGCTCAGTCCTCTTCATTGCGACGACGCTTCATGAGAAGAACACCACCACCTGCGGCAGCAGTTGTGCCCGCTACAGCAAGTACACCGCCAGCAATAGCACCGGTGTGTGCGAGCTTACCGCTCTTGGGAGCGGGAGCAGCAGGAGTGGTGGAAGGAGTGACCTTCGGGTGAACGGTCTGTCCTTCGTCGTTAATATCGGCGTGAACAGCGATACGCTTGTTGTCAGAGAACATGTTCTCGAAAACAACAGTGTCATGACCCTTCAGAGTTTCGCCCGTGGTTTCGAAAACGACGTTCTCGCAGCCGTTAGCTTCCTTAGCAGTGAAGGTGGTCGAGGACGAGATATCCTCACCCTTCTCGTTTCGGAAAGCCTCGCCAGTGGTCTTATCCATCAAAGTACCGGTCAGGGTGTATTCCTTACCGGTCTTCAAGTTCGTATAGCACACCTTGTCAGTGATTGACACCGGACCGGTGGGGTTGATTTCCTTATCGCCGTCCTTGGTGTCAGTCGCGGTTGTACCGATCTTGACAAGCTTGTTAGGCTTCGGTGTATCAACATCAACCGTGTACTGCTCAGTCACGTCCTCGACGCTGGAAGTGTGAGCCTCGACTCGGCTATCGCCTTCAAACGAGGTGACAAACACGTACGTGCCGGCGGCATCATCCTTCAGCTTGAAGCCGTTGGTGCCAATCGACGGGTAGAAACCGTTCTTGGCGGGAACAGTGGTCGAGGAAATGACCTCGGCCTTGCCCTTGTTGGCTTCAGTAACCTCAGTGCCCTTGGGGAAGAACAAAAGGTCCTGCTTCAGAGTTACACCGTCTTTATCAAACTCACCGTTGCCAGTAAACTCACCGTGGTTGGCGGGCAGTCCATCAACCCACATGTCGTCTACCATGTAGGTTCCACCCTGAGTTTCGCGGATAGACGCGGCAGTATTGATCTTGGCCTTGTGGCGGAAGCTGTTCGTCTCGTTTGCGGCAGCGTAACCGTCAGTCCAATCCGAGTGAATGTACTTCGAGTAATCACCTTGGTTGTTCTTGGAGACCTTCCAAACCCATGTAACAAAGCCGGGCTTGAGTTCTTCGGTCGGTGTAACAGTAGCAGTCTGAGTGCCTTCGCCGTCGAACGTCAGGGTCGCGGTACCGATGGCCTTAGCATCTGCAGGAACCTCGTTGGAAGCAGCGGGTGCATTCTCACCAGTGTAGTAGGCTGTGCCTTCATACTTGACCGGAACGCCCTTGCCATTAAGCTTGAGCCACTTACCGTCGCCGTAATCCTTCTTAACAGAAGCTGTTAGAGTGTCGGAAATGCTCTTGCCGTCGGTGTACTTGGATCCACCAACATTCGAGGCGCCTTCAGGCTGGAAGTCGAAGATGACATTCCACTTCGGACCTTGCCTAATGATATGCTCCGGATCGGCGGATACGTCACGATCACCGTAAGACAAAGTCTGCTGCACACCGTTTCGAACAGTGTACTTCGTGAAAGTGTTACGAGTACCAGCCCAGTAATCGATCTTATAATTCACTTCACCATTGCCAGTAGCCTTCCAGTGAAGAGTCAGCGGCTGCTCAGTGGTAGCGCCTTCCCAGACGTTTGTGCCAGTCTCATTAAAGACTGCAGGGCCAGTCAACTCGATGCGAGTCAGAATCCTCGGAACAGACTCGCCACGTTCGTTGAAGCCCTTAATGTCCTTGATGACACCTTCTCGGTCATTATCGCCGGTGTGGGAGGCTTCGCTGTAACCCTTGGTTGCGTAATAGCGACCTTCCTTTGCGAGTTCGACCGCCTTGTTATAGACATCCATGTGCTGAGCCTTCACCAGATCAACATAATGGTTAATAGACTCATGAGTGTCATGTCCGGCCTGATCCTGCTCAAAATTCGTGTGAACAAGAAGCGAGATAGCGGCCTGATTCCAGGCGTCTTGATCCTGAGCATGACGGTCAAAGATGAAAGTCATCTGAGCAGGATTCAAGTGCAGCTCTTCAGGTCCGAGCATGCGAGACTCAGTCAGAGTAGACTTAGTCACTACGTCAGCTGGCGTGGGGTTCGGAAGCCACATCTGCACGCAGTAAACAGGATATCGCTGGTCTGCGTTCGAAGGCGGCTGGTAGCCGCCCATCCATGACTGGTGGCCTTCACCGATGTCGAGATATACGCCGCCACCGAGAGGCGCCGCATTCGCGGCCTGCTGCACTGATGGAATAGAGCTCGATGCACCGAAAGCAGTGCCAGTAGCAATCGAACAAGCGGCGAGGAACCAGAGTCCTCGACGAAAACGGCTCGACGGAGCGAACCGTGCATGTGTAGATAATGTACTCAAGGCATCATCCTTTCATATCTTGATTGTTTGCAAACAATCTGATAGAGTTTATAACCATTCACCCTACCAGAACTTATCTAGAAACATCTGAGTGTTTCTAAGTCTTCTGTCCAGGAGTCAATCTTACTCCTTCCACTCGATCAACCAGCCATAGCGGCTAGACACGAGGCTATCAAGTACAGACTTGTCACTGATCGGAAGAGTAACCATTGCACTGATAGTTTGTTCCGGCGATTCTAGATCATCGGTGGTCTTCTGGATCTTCTTCATTACTCGAGCAAGATCCCACTTGTCGGTACTGAGAAGATCAACTGCTTCTTCAGTGCTGAAACCGACATTCATAACAACTTGGATCGCATCCAATCGAGCAACGAGCTGCTCGCGAATAGCCTTTTCAGACGTCGACCGGTTCCACCATCGCACATCCGAGACATCATTCAGCTCAACGTCGAAGTCGTAATACGTCATCGTCTGTTTGAACGCCAACTCGATCAGAGCAGTCTTTTCAGCATTGTAAACTGCATCAATCTCGGCCATTCGCTTCTTAACTGCAGCACCGAGAGAATCAAGCTCGGCTTCGATCATCTTGATCTGTGCTCGAGCCTCAGCAAAGAGAGTTGCTTCATACGTCTTGATATGAGTCTTCATCTCTGCAGTGATCTTATTCGCTGACGCACGAATAGACATGAGAGACTTTCGATCAGCGTAACGATCATCGCCTGATTCAATCGCACGAATCGTTTCATGGATGTTCTGGATAAATGAGTCAATAACACGGTCGTCAAATACAACAATATCGTCGTTTGTCTTAACAAGAGTCATTTCGTTCATGTTTGTATTATATCACCTTTCGATTGTTTAGGAAATGAACACCGGAGAATGATACCAAACTCCCGCCTGATACCAGATCACGACACGTTGTTTCTTTCCGATTACACTCATTGCCTTGCGAGTCTCATAATCAGTGAGATACTCTTCTAGCATTCGACTGATCTCCAATCGAATGACATCAGAGTTGATCTCGTCTGTCAGATCAGAAATGATATTTGAGAACTTATCCGACGAAATATCGTGATACTCACTGATATGACCATCAACCGAAACGTCAATCGGTAGAGATTCTGTCAGAGTTGCATTGACCAAATCAACTGGCCCGTCATAGCCTACATATGGAGTCTCTTCGAATCGGACACCCTCGAGAGCAAACGGCTCAGTAAAACTATCGAATGTTTCGATGTCTCGCTTGTAAATATGGCAGTTAACAACATGGAATGTTACACTCGATACAGTCTTACCGATACCAGCTTGAGCAGCGATCAGATACGCCAGACTCTGCGCTGCGGCAAGATCATACGGCAAGCCGAAAGTAAGATCAAGAGAACGAGTCCACACTTCGACTCGTAGAGATTCGTCGTCTTCACGGATCTTTACGACGTTATTGCACACTGTGTCATGCTTGAGCTTAGCATTTGTCGAATCAACAATCCATGCATCGACTTCTCGATTCTGAACGAGAATTCCAGCTAACACATCAAGGTCATGATGCTTCTTGACTTGATAGCCATAATTCGAGTTAACGAGACCATTCTCATCTCGCATAGTATCCCAGATCTTACCGCCACAATCGATAATAAACTGCGGATCTCGAGTAGCCATCATATACCAGCGAGATTCATTCAGAAAATATCGATGAGAAGTCTTCTTGACACCACGATACTTCGGATACCACACGATCTGTTCGTCGGCGTCAGGAAGATCGATAACAATATCGACATTAAGACAAGCTCTCGTACCAGCGAATCGTCTGCCATTGCTCAGTACGTGCTGTACAGCATTTTCGTACCCGAAGAGAGTCTTCATGCGTCGTTCCTTTCTACTGCAGCACTAAACTCAGTCCAAGTCTCAAGCGGTCGCACCGCCGATCGAGATTCGATCGAGTCAGATAGTGAGTTGATATACTTTTGGAGTAACTCCTTATTACCAATTATATACCGTTTCTCGTTCGCAGGATCAGCTTTTGCGAAAACTTCCATCATCTTTTCAGCAGTCTCAAGCTTCAGCTGATTGTGAATAACAGCAAGAGCAATCGATTCAATCAATCGCCAAATGGTGTTATAACTCGAAACAATCTTCGTCTCTGAAATCGTCTTAGCCGATACTCGCAGAGCAATGTCGTCATCGAAAACGATATCGTCAGCTGCTTCGTACTTGACGACTTGACGTTTCTTCGGAAGCTTCTCGTCTCGCCACATAACATTATCAAGCAGCTCAAGAGAATCATCATCCATCGTGCTATACACTGCTTCGAGACTTTTCTCTGTCAACACAGGCAGATTACGATTCGCCGTGATACGATAATCAGACGAATCTGTCAGTTTCATGTCTACCTGCCGGCACAACCACCTGACAGCCTGCTCATAGCGAAGCTCGTTCATGAGCTTCTTTGTAAACATGACAACTCGAAAACGCGGCTTGTCAGGATAACTCATTGTCGGGTAAATGAAAATCGGCGTACCCATCGCCATAGCGAAATCAATCAAGGCCTGACGAACTCGATCAGATTCTTGCTTCTCATCAGCTTCATAGTCAGCATCGATAACAATACACCGACGGCGAGCTCGCTTTTTGTCGTGTACCTTTTTGCGCTCAATAACAGATGACTCTTCCGGAGTCTGAGCAGATAGGCGAGATGCAAACATAACCGGCATCGATAACTTGTCAGACGTCACGTCGACAAGTGATTGCTTAGCGACTTCGAGAGTCTGCTTGAAGAACTCGAGATCATCAAGATCGACGAACACCGGGTATTTATCGTATACACTTTTACCGACGTACATTCTCAAACGTCCCTTCGTTGTAGTTGATTGTGAAACCTTCAGCTGAATTATCAACAATCACGTGTTCATTAATTGAACCATCACACGAGACCATATCGACAGTCACAGTGCGCGGTACGATCTCATCGCCAGAGTAATTCGGAACTGCAGAGTATTTAACAGGGCAGTTCTGATGAGACTTCAAGAAATCACGAGTCTTCTTCTCGGAGTAAACCATGCCGCCACTGCTGTCACCAACATTCTGAGTTCGAGTACCAGTAACAAGATTCTCGTAAGTAGGAGCACCGCCAAGAGAATCTGCAACCAAGTGACTGCGGTTCCAGAAGTAACCTCGATAGCTCTTGCCATTATCCAGATCAATAACAACCTTGCCATTATGGCCCCATCCAGCAGGGGCAGAATCTTTAGCGAATGACTGACGCGATCCGGCCGAGTCGGCAACCATCTTTGATGTGATCACTCCACAAGCGCCGCCGATACGACCACGATCATCGATTCGACCGACGTAATGGATACCCTCATTCGGACAGAAGCTCGGCAACTGAGCCGGACCATCGACTCGATAATAGTTAGGTGAATGAGATTGCTGTTGTGCTGCAGTCTGAGACTCGTCTTTATGGCCAACTGCATGAGCATACTCTCCGACGCCGTTAAACCATTCACGGCCACTAGCAATCATCGATTCGCCTTGATCTTTCAGAGAAATAGCGCCAGTTGTTTCGCCAACCCACTTGAGACCATTACCAACTGCAGTTTCAATTCCGCTAACTGTCGGAAGAGCAAGACCGCCAGTCACGAAATTAACGATGCCCGCGGTCTTCATGTAGCTAAACACTTGCTCCGGTTTGAAAAACGATGCCGGTGTCGTCAACGAAACTGTCAGAAAGTTCATTGGAAGAAGACTCACAAGATATGCGATGAGAATCTTCTTGATATGACGTCGAATAATCGACTTAATAGATCGAATCGGATGGAAAATGTTCACTGACGACGCTCCTTAAAAGCTGACGTTGCATACGTAAGTGCGAAGAGCACAAGCATCATAGAGAGTGTTACCCACTCTTCAGTCGGGTGATAGCTCAATGCTGACCACCATCCAAACTCAAAACAAGCAAACACCATGAATGCAATGTAACTTGCTACGATTAAGAACGTTTCAAGAGAATTGAGAATACGACTCATTATCATTGACCTTCCGTTTCAGAATCGACTACAAACCTTTTGAGACCGATTACGATAAACAACATATACATGAGAATAACTTCGAGAGGATAGACAACCTTCAACCATTCTGACGATCCGATCGTGCAGAGCAACACACCGGCAGTGATAGATACCAGACAGATGACAATCTCAATTATATCTAGAATACACTTCATCGTAACTCCTCGATAATCTCTTCGACGAACCGTTTAAAGACGATCACAAACAAGCAACCAGTCAAGATCGTCACCAAGAGCATACAAAACCATTGAATCAGACGATAGAAATCAGCTAGCATCTCATCTGCAGGCATCGTGATCGAGAGCCACGTGCTAAAAGCAGAGAGTATGACACACACGATCGCTATAACCGCACTTGCGACAAATTCTCGTCGACATATAACAGGTTTGTCTTCAATCGGAGAGTGTTCAATCGAATCTGAACTGATTGAGTATTCCTTGTTCATGAGACTATTATATACCATCGAGAGAAAAGAATACACTCTTGACGGATGAAATTTGTAGATATTCCACAGTCAGTAGAGTCGTCAAACCCTACTTCGACTAGTCGTCTGTCGTGTCAAACTCGACCATGAGAGTCCTGGAACTAAACACGATCAAGAACATGGTCATTGTGACGACAACCGCGATCAGATAGTAAGGCTCAAATGACTCTACGAAAGACCTCGCAAGGAAGAACAATGCAATCAATGCAAAACCAACAAAACCAGAGTGGTCTCAATCCACTTGAGTAGATTCTTCATGATTCTCCTTGTCGTCATACGACGTAATTAACACCCTAAGACTGATAAAGACCATCAGCATGACCATCATACAAGATACTCCGACAAAGTCTCCGACATAGAGCGGCCTTGATATTGTATAATGAGCAGAGATAGATATTATACAAAAGTCAAAGAAAAGAAAGCCGTCATAAACTCACACATGCCCATGAAGGATGCGAAATGCTTCATGATTAGTTCTCCTCTATACCAGACTCGATTGTAAAGATCTTAAGAGCAGTTGCGATCATTAATGATACGATCATAAGAGCCAGTGCGAGTAAACTGCCGATAGGACTCAACGACTTCGTAACAAAACTCTCAAAGATCAATACAATCCCGATGATGAGCGACAATACAGCCGCACTCAGCTCGATTGAATTCATGATGAGTACGAGATTCTTCATGACCAGTCTTCCTCTTCACCGAGATATTCAACAATCTTGTCGAGACATTCTGAAGCTCGCTCAAGACGCTCGATAGTCTGACTGATTCGTGAAGGATAGTCACTAACACCGTTTGCTGTGAAAAGCGATCGATATGAGTAAAGTTTATCTTGCATACGAACAATCGATTCAGACATGTTCTTCATGTCCTGTGCGACATCATCGACAAACTCAGGCTTTGTCTTCTTCACTCGAACCGAGAAATACGCCGAATGGCAATAGTAACCACTCGTCGGATCGCCTACGACATTGATCGTTCCGATTCGACAGTCTTCGCCGAGAATAACGATCCTGTATGCTTCTACTTCGTCAGAATCGTAATCCGGTTCCTCGTCCAAGTCAGTGATGATCGTCTTCAACTTGATGTCGTCACCAATAACTGCATCATACCATGCACAACACTCATGAGCATCGATAAGCTCAAGCACGGTGCCATCATCGAGTGTCATTTCACCGTGGTACTCGTCAATCGAATCGATCATGTGTCCAACCAAATACTCTTTGATTGAATCTGCACTAAGTCCATATTCTTTGTTCATGTAACTATTATACACCGTCGAGAGGAAAGAATACACTCTCGGCATAGGAAATTTGTAGATATTCTACAGTCAGCGCCAGTCGATATCGCCGCGAGTTATGAACGACTTTTGACTGATACGACGTAGAGTCCGAGCATCCCACACGGTGTAGGTTAATGTCATTTTCTTATCTGAGTCATGTGTAACCTCACACGCCCAGAAGATCGGAAAATTCCACGACTTCTGTTGGATCTCGTAGTCATTCATCGGTCCACGATTCTGGTCCGAATCGAAACCGATCAGTAGTCGTGGATCAGCTTCAAGACCATGATAGCCGAACGGGATCAAGTGAGTACGGTCATACTGTCGATCAGTGATACGAATCAACGGTTTAAGCGTTTGACGCTCTTTACTGTCTCGTTCTTTGAACTTATAGCCCATTGTCGGTCCAAGATGAGACAACAACTGATGCACTTTCTCGTCATGATAGTACCAGGACCAGTTCGGTGCAGGGAGTCGATCGAGTTTTGTTGGATCCAGCACGAGACGATGATCGAACTCATGAATCGCCAAGCGAGCATCGCCGAATTGAATCATCCATTCACGAGGTTGCATAAGCGTCTCGCCGGGACCAACCGATGGATATTGTTCTTTCTTCTTCGGCTTTCGTTCAGAAGCCTCTTGCGGATGCGGAGTCTCAGTCGATTGAGTTTCTTCGACTGTTTCGATTGTTTCGACTGTCTCTTGAGACGAGGGTGTATCAGTAGTATGCTTCTTACTCTCAATAGGCGGCGGGACCCAGTAAGGCTGAAACCATTGACGAATCAAGTAAATGATTCGTTTTAATACGACTGATACACTCACAACGACATCCTGATCTAAATGCGACTACAGGGCAGCTTATTCTTAGCTACCCTGTTATCTGCCAAACTCACGCGTCGATACGCTTGGCGCGATACTCCGCGATCTTCGCTTCCTGCTCTTCAGTCAGCTCGACATCAGAGTAACCCTTGTCGAGATCGAACAAAAGGGTGCGAGGATAGGCCTTAATGACCGTACGTGCGGGCACCTGGACCTGCTCGCCAGTGCGAGGGTTACGAGCGGTTCGTGCTTCCTTATCACGATGCACAATGCCAAGGAAACCATTCAGAACAACATCATGACCTTCCTTCAGCTCGTAGCGGAGGGTATCAATGAAAGCATTGTACCACTCGGCCGCCTCACGGCGAGAAACACCGAGCTTGATAGCAACGATGTCGTTAATGTTGTGCTGGTTTACCACAGGATACTTTTCGGACATGATCTTTCTCCTTCTCTAGACATTATCCGTTATGGACGATTATACTACATCTATCCGAGATTGTAAACCCCAGAGTCGATATAAGAGATCGCAGAGCTAAAATCAGTCGAGCCCTTCAAAGTATCAGGACGCAGAGTGTTAGCAATGCTAATCACGCCGGTAATACCGACCGCAGCGATGACGATAATCAAGATCGCAAGGCCGATAGCCTTGCCGCCTTCCTTCATCTTGTCAGCACCGAAATGCTTCATAGCCTTGATAATCTGCAATGATGCAAATGCCAAAGCAGCAAGACCGATAACTGCACTACCCGCCGTCTTGACGAGAGTGGAGTTCTGTCCAATCCAGGTAACAAATTCGTTCATTCTTCCTTCTCCTTGTCAAACTATCGTAGACGAGATTCGTCGAGACGATAAACATCTCGCTTCATCTTCATCCACTTGTCTTCCTTGTCAGCAGATACCAGTGGACCAACTGACTTCATTTCTTTCATCGAGTGTCGTAGCCAAGACCTCATCATTTTCTTAGCTTTCTTGACGTCGATCAAACCTTGTTCGAGTCGTCTCTGCAACTCAGCTTCAGCTTCAGTTGAATCAATCACTAAACACTGAGCCGAAATCGTCTTACCGAGACGATCGAGATCTGGTTCGAATCGTCTAAAAGTATCGACCGGGATAATATAATCGTTATCATTCTTGATGATCGATACTTTCTCAAGCTTCTCAAGCAATGATTGAGTCTTCTTAGTCGATGAGATTCGTAAATGTACTAACTTCATGTCAGTCATTACTAACGTTGATAGGATAAATACCTGGCACCACCTGCTCTCGAATCATATCTCGGCTAGAAAAGCCTTCGATCAAACTCTCATTCAGAGAAACTCGCACGAGATTCTCTTCGCTGTGAGGAGCGTAGCCAGCGGTCGTCATCAGGTTACTCTTCGATGGAACCTTCATACCAGAGAGCTCTTCGCTCGGTCGAGTACCAAGCCACTCTGCGACAATCACCGTGTCTTTGTTCTTCTTGGTCTTGAACGACGTCAAAAGAGCAATCTTCGTAACGTCAGCACCGAGATATGCTCGGAAATTCTTGATATTCGGAGTACGCGGTTCGTAAACGCGAACATTAACAGCTTCACCGTTATCAAAGAGGAGCGTGAAAGTCAGAAACCATCGCTCAGCACCGCGAGTTTCCCATACTCGAATCACCTTTGCAGAGACATTCGAGTGAGTACGCGGATAAAATTGCACATTAGTTGCATCTTCGAGCAGATCAAGCACTCCACAAGCTGAGAGTCGTTTATGGATCGGATCCGTCATCTTCAGTGTAGTCATAATTATCGTCCAATCTTGCCGGTGTAACTACTATACTATTATACACTGCAGGAGAAACTATGTAAACTTACAAAACGAATCGATTCCAACGAGGTCCGATCCTTCTGATGAATGACATAACCATCTTCTCGATCTGAGAAGCGAGACTCTTCGAGCTGACTTCGACGAACTCGTCTGCCCATGCTGGAATGCTCCGGAGATGCTCAGTCGTAGTGTGAAATACATGGACCCACTCATCACGAAGATACTTTGAAATCTCGTCAGCATCTATCTCTCCGGTGCTTTCGACATTCTCTGACACTAGCTCGACAGAACGAGATATCTCATCGCAGATCTTGAGATACAAGATATCTGAAAGAGTGTCGTCCTCGATGACGATATCCAGAGTCGCACGTGTAAATGTATGACAATACTCAGTGATCTCATCGAAGAGTCGAAAGCAGAATATAGTTTCCATCAGTGCTCGATCCTTTCAAGAGTTGACTTGATAATGCTCAAACTCTCTGACTCAAACCGAATCGAGCCGTCTTCGACGAGTCGCACAGGCCACGTAAGCGAATCAGCTTCGGACTTACTGACAGTTTCAATTACGTCATCGCTGAGATCATTCATGGTAGCGTCGAGCACATCGGCCCATTCACTGCCGAGTGACTCTGACAGCTTGACTGGATCTAGTTCGTCGATCTCATGGATCTCACACAAGAGATTTGTAGTCGAATAAGCCATGTCTCGATCGATCTGACCGCACAACGACTCGATGAGATCATCGTCATCGATAAACTCTTTAAGAGTCGATCGTGTAAACGCAACGCAATGATCCATCAAATCGTAGTACAGCGCGTCGAAAATCTTGTCGTCCATCTGAGTTTCCTTTCAATCAAGCGTCAGCGTCATACCGAACGCTTCAGATTCGTGTAGTTGCATCATCACCGAGCCAGAATGTGAATGAGTCCGCATGAACTGCATACACATTTGAGTACTTAGGTGACGGAGATTGCGTGACGCTCTCATCACAGAGTCGACATCTGCGGTGAGATTCTCAACCAAGACATCTTCATCCCAGTTGCCCTCAACAAGCAGATAATCGAAGATTCGATCCGGACAATGTCGCATCGTCGAAGTATCAGTAGCGTGGATAAGAGTTTCTCCTAACGGAGACGTCAACATGAAACCTTGATTCTCAACATCATGCACGAGCGGGAAAGTCTCAACAAAATAATCTCCACGAGAAGTCTTGATCGTCATCGTCGAGTGAGGACCAAGATCCGGAGTGAACATCTCTGCTACATCCGGTGCCATATCTTTCAGTTTCAACCACGAGTTCATGTTCAAATGAGTGCCGTGTGTTACAACATCAGGTCGATTCTTTGCAAGCCATCGAAGAACTGTTCCGCTCAAGTGATCTGAGTGGCGGTGTGACACAAACAAGTGTTCGATGCTTTCGGAATTATCGATAAACATCTTCCGTTTAACGCCACAGTCGATAACGATCACGTCGTCGATGACAATCATGTTGCCATGAGAGCCAGTCGAGACAATCTTGACGTCGATCATTGAGTTCCTTTCTCTCATAGCTATTATATACTATCCGAGCGAATCATGTTATATGCAAAGGCTCATTATATGAATCAGAGGGTGAGATGTTACTCATCACCCTCTGATATCGCAAGCACCGGCAAGAACTGTACGACTATTCAATATTATATCTACGAGCAGATGCTGATAGAAACAGTCGCCGAGTCCTGCCGAACCAACCGAGTTAGTCTTGATACTCTGCAGGTAGCTTAGTCCAGCCGTCCATGATGTTCCAACCTTCCAGAATGGTCCAGCCGTCCATGATGGCCCCGTCGAACTGGGCACCATCGAGTTGTGCGTCAGTAAAGTTAGCACCCTTCAAATTCGCTCCAGCAAAATTTGCTCCACGAAGATCGGCGCATTTGAAATTCGCAAAGCTGAGATCAGCGTCAGCGAAGTTTGCTTTACGAAGATCAGCGCAGAAGAATTTAACGCCATAAGCATCTATTCCGCTGAAACCTGCACCATCGATAATTGATCCACTGAAATCAGCACTGACAAGACTTGCTCCAGTGAAGTAAACGTCGTCGCCGTGGAACTGAGAGTTCCTTGCATCTGCAAAGTCGAGTTTCGCAAGACCAAAATCGCAATCGACAAACTCAGCTTCATCGAAATCCGAGTACATCATGTCCAATCCAGAGAACTCGCAATTCTCGAAACGGCACCCACTGTACTTGGCTTCTTGCATAGAGTTTGCGATGAGACCAAACTTGATGTTCTCAAACGACTCGTCATACTCAGCAGTAGAGTGATCCAGGTCGATCTTTTCTGCACCAGACTCTTTGATGAGAGTGTCTAGGTCTCGAACGATAGTGATCATTGGACTCATTTGAGTTCCTTCCTAATAACCATTACGAGATAATTATATACTACTCTCGATAGGATGTATACGATCAATTTCAATATTCTTCAGGTAAAATTGTCGTGTCATCGATGATTGCCGACTCAAACTCAACGTCAGTGAGATCTGCTCCGCTGAAGTCGGCTCCACGGAGATCAGCACGCGTGAAGTTTGCTCCTCGGAGAATTGCTTCAGTGAAGTTTGCACCTTTCAAACTGCACTCCGCAAATTCTGTGCCAGGCGCATATGTTCCGCTGAAATCGACGTTGACAAAAATACTCTGAGTAAAATCAACAAGAGCAATTGCAGCATCATGAAAGTCAGTATTCGTACCAAGAAACACTGCACCTCTAAAATGTGCACCATGCAAATCTGCACGATCAAAATCACAGTCTTCGAAAGTCGAAGTATTGAATTCTGCAAATTCCATGTCGAGCTTGTAGAACGAACACTTATTGAATTGACACCCGATATACTCTGAATGTCGCATCGACTCAGTGATAGACCAGAACGAGACGTTGTCGAACATCTGTGCTTCAGCTATCGAATGCGAAAGATCAAAATCACGGAAATCTTCTTCTGACTCTTTGATGAGATCTTTCACATCTCGAGCGATCTTGATTATCGAGCTCATTTCGAGTTCCCCTTAGTAACCATCATGTAGTAATTATATACTACTCTCGATAGGATGTATACCATAGAGTATGACACTCAACGATGTTCGATCAACTATGCGACGCGTGTCACGATGTAAAGAGAATCAGTCGAGATTGAGCAAATACAACGTTCTAGCGATGTAGGGTGGTAATCTCATGTCTGAGAGCGCAGAGCTCAAAAGAGATCGATAGAAAGTCACGAGAGTGGCATAATCGAGAACGTTATGATAAACTAGTGGTCTCGTGCATGAAACGATGCCGTCTGTGCATCGTTCATATCAAGATCGAGGACGATACTCTGCAGAGATAACAGTCGAATCGTCTATAATCACTGAATCGAATCGAGCTCCGCCGAGTAATGCTGAACGAAAACTGACTCCACGAAGATCAGCACCAGTAAAGTTTGCACCACGAAGATCAGCACGAAAGAAATTAGCTCCGCGGAGATCAGCACCAGTAAAGTCAGATCCGAGTGCGTCAGCACGAGAGAAATTAGCTCCGCGAAGATTTGACCTAGAGAAATTCGTCTTGTCGAGATCACACTCTACAAAGAGTGAGCCAGGAGCATATGCTCGACTGAAATCAACACTTGCAAGATTACTGTAAGTAAAGTCTGTGCATGCCATACTCGCACTACCGAGATAAACGTCTTCACCACGGAACGATGAATTCCGGAAAGATGCGTCGTCAAGTTTCGTGAGGTCAAAACGACAATCGACAAACTCTGAATTATCGAATTTCGCTTGTTCCATATGCAAGCCAGAAAACTCACACTCTCTAAAGAGACAATCAGTGTACTTTGCATCTCGCATATAGCTCGTGATGAGACCGAAATTGATATCTTCAAACGTCTGACCGTCGGCCGTCGACTGCGAAAGATTGACATAGTCCTCAATCGAATTTTCGACGAGATCGTCTACATCACGAGCAACCATAATTATCGAACCCATTTGAGAGCCTCCTTGATAGCTATAATCTTACTCAGGAATGATAGTTGAATCGTCCATGATCGCTGCTTCGAGTCGAGCACCATCGATAATTGCCCTGCTGAAATCGGCACCGCGAAGATCAGCACCTGTGAAATTTGCGAGATTCAAGCAAGCACAAGTAAAGTTTGCTCCACGAAGATCAGAACAAGAGAAATCTGCTCGGAGAAAATTCGCTCCAGAGAAATCGGCTCTGATCAAGTCACAGTCAATGAAATGGGATGCTGGCGCGTATGCTCGACGAAGATCTGCGTCAGCAAGACAGCTACGAGCAACGTTTACACAAGCAATCTCGGCGTCAAGAAGATTCAGACTCTTGCCTTGGAACAGTGAGTCGCGAATCGAAACGTCGTAAAAGTCAGTAGAAGTAAAATCACAATCGACAAACTCTGAAAAGTCAAACTCGGAGTGAGCTAGGTCCAGTTCAGCAAACGAGCATCCTCGGAATCTACATCCAGAGTACTTAACTTGACGCATCGATTCAGTGATATGGTTGAATGGAGCACTATCGAGAATCAAGTCGTTCGCAATCGAATGCGACAGATCGACACGGTGATCAGCATCGAAACTATGTACCTCTGCGTCATTGATAATCTCGTCTAAATCTCGAGCAATCATAATCTTCTGGACCATTTGAGCCTCCTTAGTGATTGTCATATAACGATTATACACCGTTCTCGATGAGATGTACACTCTAGAATGAGTGTATTGCTCAACAATCAAGACCTATTTATTATACGCACACGTGCACGCGTGTACGCGTGAGAAGGTGATCATATAAGATCGGAGGGTGAGAGATAACTCATCACCCTCCGACTCAATCGACTCGTCAAGAACCGAGTGTTTCACTCATCTTCGTGGACTCGCCGACGATAACGATCGAAGATACTTGACAGCTCTTCTTCAATGTAAGCAGGATGAGCCAGATCATCGATATGATCGAAGAGCTCATCGAATGTCGCGAGCTGATTGCCGAACCCTATGAAAAGATGTCCTTCCTTGCACTCATCTTCTGGGATGAGTTTCTTGAATGTCTCAACATCATCACCAGAGATATGACTGAGATATGTATCATTACCATAGATGAGAGTCCACTCAAGGTCATAAGCAACTGTCTGACGCAGACCTTGATCGCCATCCACGAAAGATGCGATCAAATTGCTTACAACTTTTACTGTCTCGCAATTGACCAACATCACGTCTGTTGCAATTTTCGCGTTGAATCGATCAGGGTCACGCTCGCAGATATCCTCAATGTAATAGACGATCTCTCTCATCAACTGACGAGAAAGCTCTGACTTATCAGGAATCTCAAACGACACGAATCGATCATATGCGTCTTTAGCCGCTGCATTATGCCTAGCTACACCGTCCATCATGATCTCCCTGAGAGATGTACCATTACGCTTCATGAGCGAATCATACTCATCACGCTGATTCATAGCATCAACTCGCATGAGCATCGACCCTGCGGTCTCGTCTATGATGTCTTCAGCAGCATCGTCGTCAATAATAACGGCTCTAGTATCAATCTCGATCGACGAGTAAGCATCGCAAATAGAATCAACCAACGATTCACATTCTTCAATCAGATCGTTGTATGCGCGTTCTTTGTCCATCAGTCATATCCTTTCTATCTAGACCGATATGATTATTCTATCAAATCGACAAAAAAGATGAAAGAGATCTGATCACAAGGTTCTCGAGCTAGACAGTTGTTCACAACTGCTCGAGATGTGAACAAGACAACTTGGCCTACTTTGGTCATTTCTTGTGTACGAAGTGAACAAGATGGTCTTCTCGTCTATCAGAGTAGAGCAGCACAAAGAGCTAGACAGTTGTTCACAACTGCTCGAGATGTGTACGAAGTACACAAGTTTGTTCACAAGGTTGTTCACAAGGTTGTTTACATCCGGCAAGTTTCATACACGATTGACCTTGACGTTCGAAATGTCGGATCTAGTAAGCACTGCTAAGTACAGTGTCAGATTCAGGATAATGATGCGAGATCGTGGAGAGCAAACGATCTAGATGAGTCGTTAGAAAGTTGGCCACTTGTACACTTTTGTTCACAACTGTTTTTGATGTGTCAGCCAACAATAGCAACGTCTGTGCACTACGTTGTACACATCGTGTACACTTTTGTGTACATAACCAGTCTAAGACAGCAAAGAAAAATCTATAGTCTTGTTCACAACGGGGCTTTTGCGTCCAAAAGGGGTGCAAAGTGTGAAGGTTTGGGCAAGTACAGAAACGTTGCAAATGTCATCACGAAGGCATCAAGTCTTAGAAATTAGTTCAGCACAAAGAGCTAGACAGTCAAGAAGTGACTTGTGTCATGATCGTCACTTGAGCCTCGAAATGGGCCTCACGCCTAAATCTGCCAACGTTTCTGTTCAGCCTGTTCACAAGGCCCCTTTCGAGGCCTACTCAAGAGCTATAGAAATTATTAGCCACAGAGGGTGCTCGTTCACAAGGAAAAGTTGTGAACAAGTTGTGAACAGAGTCGATTGTTGACTCTGCTTGTTCTTATCTGTCTTGTTCATATCTTTCTTATTTTATAGAAAATATATATAAAAAGAAATATATAAAAGTTTCGCGAAATATGTGTACTTGTGAACACGCAAGGCATCTCATACTTCTCTCCTGTGGATAACACTCGATTTTGATGGACAATTTTTTGTTCACAACTGTGTACGAAGTGACTCCAGACCATCATTTTGTCATTCGTCATGCATCTAGATAGATGAGATTGTTCATCTGCAGAGGTCCTTCTCGTTGTACACAACGTGTGCCCTTCTGAACAATCGAAGTGTACTCTTGAGTCAGAGGCCAAGAAACCATCTGTCACATCGACTCAAACGAACAAACGAACCATTTGTCGAAGTGTACAAGTCTTCGACTGTATGATATGATCGATTAATCGGTAAGGAGGCAACTTGGAAAAGTATCAAGATATCCTGAAGAAAGCTGATTCGCTCACGAGTGTGGTTAGCAACTTGAGGAGTGAGATTGAGCGTGCTGTTCAACACTCTGACGGAGTCTCAGCACTTGAACTTGAGAGTGATGCTCTGAGTCAAGAGAATTTTCGTAAGCGAGTAACGAAACGTTATATCCAGCGTGAAGTGCTGGCGCCACTCGCTCCATATTTAAAAGAGCCTGACAGGATCCCGCTCCGATTTGATAGTAATGCAGCTGCTGTTGCATACGTCAGAGCTCTTACTCACGAGCATAAGGCCTGGCTCATTGCTCAGGGTATGATTCGGCCGAACTCTCGATTGAAAGAAGACGACGCTGCCGAGATTCTCATGAAGTCTCGACTTGCGATGACTGCATATGTTGATCGTCGTGGTGTGAGTCAAGGGCTTTTGATTTATGACTATGATCGACGCATCTATTCGAACGACACTCGATTGATCGAGATTTGTTTGACTGATATCCTAGGTGTCGTCAAGAAACAGTCATTGAGTGCGATTCTTGCTACTCTTGAAGCAAATGCTCATAACTTCGCAGTGTATAATCCGCCTAAACCGTGGCAACTGCCTGTAGCGAATGGCGTTCTGAATCTTCTGACATTGTCTCTAGATGTCGATACTCCTTTGTTGACCGTCATGAGTCGAGTTTCGACGCCTTACGATCCGAATGTACGAGAACCAACGTTCAATAATGGTATGACATTCGAGAAGCTGATCGATAATTTCGCTGGTCATGACCCTCGACGAGTAAAGCTTGTTATGCAGGTTATGAAGTCAGCTCTCATCGGACATGCACCAGTTCCAACATTCGTTCAGATCATCGGCCCAGGCGGTGACGGTAAATCAACATTGATGAATCTGTTGACGAATATTATCGGTAGTGAGAATGTCAGTCCAGCAACTGTTTCAGATCTCGGCACAGATGATGGTCTTCGTTCGCTTGACGGTATGCATCTGAATATCGGTATGGACAACGGCGAGAGTTTCATTAGGCCAAAGACTAGCGAAGTTCTCAAGAAAGTTACAGCCGGCGAGTTCTTGCTGGTCGCTCGTAAATATTTGAACGCCGCAGTGATTGTGTTTCGCGGTGTCATTATCCAAGTATCGAATAAACCGTTTAGATTCGCTGACAACACAGCTGCAACTTATCGTCGTGTTATTACGATTGAGGCCACAAATAATTACTACGATAATGGCACAGTCGATCGAAATATCGAATCGATGGTCGCGAATGAACAGTGGCATAAATACATTCTCAAATATTTGATTGAGAACGTACCGTTCTTTACTGACTTTGAAGATGTCGATCGTGAAGTTCTCGTCAACACACTCGACGCCGATGATCCGATCGGTTCTTTTTGTGCAGAGCTTGCTGAAGAAGGAGTACTGAGTGCATTACCTGCTATGCATGTTCGTCTTGCATATGCTGCATACTCCGACTGGCACACAAAGAACGCGAACGGCGGTATGATGCATTCGAGTCGATCATTTACTACTCAGTTTGTTGAATCAATGAAACAGTATGGATACAAACTCAAGCCTGGTCGACGATGCCGTATCAAGAATGTCGAAGCGATCGTGAAAGTTAGTTTCGAAGATGCGTTCGGAATATTTGCTAACGGCGACGTATTTCGTAGTGTGTACGATTCGAATTCGGTTGGCTCTGTGATTGAGAGAGCATCATCTGTCAAGATTGATCGAATTATGAATAATACTCGTCGTGGCAAGCGAGAATCTCGTTGGTGTGATGCATATCAATATTTTAAGTTGAGTGCATCGATCGACGCTGACGTTTCTAACGATTACATTGCTTATTTCGACATCATCGAAGAGATGCTCGCTCGTGATGAATATTCGATCATTACGATTGACACGAGGATCATCGAAGAGGCATATCAACAGACTCAACCATTATCTATGTATCTTGACGATAATGAGGATGAGATGGTACTCATCCAGGATCGGTTTCGTCAAAAGGCACCAACTTTACAGTATTTGTATGATTCAGATGATGTTCCTCAGGCTGAAAATTCTGAGCCGAGTCTGTTCGATGATGCAGTCGAAGACGAGATTCATGGTCTTCGTCTTGACGAGTTGAAGGAACGGCTCAACACTTTGAACAATGAATCCTCTAATATCGAGATTGCATGTGTGCTTAGTGAGTCTGATAGCAGGTTAGGCATAGATACTTCTGATTATGATACTGACACGAGAATCGTTCGTCTGAAGCTGGAGTTTGACAAATGAGTTTGATTGAAAAGTATAAGTCGATCCGTCGTCGCAGTTTTGCGACGACTGTACTCGGGGTAAGAGTCAAGCTTGTTGATTCGACAACTGCTAAAACATCTCGTCCAGGCTCTATCAAGATGAATGATAATCATGATATCGTCGTCAGCAAGAAACGTTTGAATGATTCTTTCGAACTCAGCTTCGCGAATCTTTCACCTCACTGGCGAGCAGTCGAATCGAAACCGGCTCAGATCGAGACGTTAGATAATCGAACTGTGGTTATGATACCAACCGAGTTCGTCGTAATCGTCGAGACTAGTCGATTTATGATCGGCGGCGTCTCATTCCCCGGTATGTGTGCTCCAGTGAGTGTGTGCGGTATGGGTGGCTTTATCGGCAGCACTGGCGAGGCATACGATTGTGGCATGACGAATCAGCATCATCTCATGTCTCCGAGAGTCATCAGGCTTGCTGCTGATGTCTGGTATTCTATCACTGACGGGGTGATCGACGATGTCGTAGTTGCTGTCAATCGCCATTCGTTCAACCATGCTGGTAAGGCTGGTCGCTTAGTGCTTCCACGGCTCGGCGCATACACCGCGACAACATTCGCCTTGACGATGAGCGACCGCGATCTGCACTTGCCGACTGAGTTTAATGATTATCCACCACTCGTTTACAGCTATAATGCAGTGTCGAGAGTTGTCGAAATGCTCGAAGTCGACCAGCCTGACGAGATTATCGTAAACAACAAGGTGTTCGTACCGTTCTACAATGCAGAGGCAGTGATTATCACAATGCTTGATGAATATCTAACGAGTTTTCTGTCTCATGATGAGTTAATCGATCTTGAGCGTCGAAGTGGAGTGAGTCGTAAGAAAGCACGCGACGAAGCTCGTGCTGGAGTCCTGGCGATGCACACTCTCGCAGTCGAACAAGGCGTACGACATGGAACTGTCGAGGTGTGACAATGTACAATATGTCCAGATCCTATTATAATGATACTATGAATACGGAAACGATGAGTGGTCGAGTTGCTCGACACTCAGAGTATGTCAATCCTCTCTTGCAGATCCAGTTTGATCCGCTCGTATGTCCAGTCGTCGTCGACCGAGAGCTTCGTCTTGACCTGCCGAATTCTCATAAGCTGGCTCCGCGGTATTTGACTCGCCCTACGTATAACGGTGCGCCGAGTTCTCCGAAGCTTGGTCATCTCATAAAAATCTCGATGATTGATCGTTCTCCACACTGGCGTATCAAGTGTCACGAGTCTTTCGGTCATGGCGTTCTCGATTTTGGTCGATACGAAGTCGTCGGCGTTAGATCAACACTCGGTGTTCGATGTGCAGTTATCAATGATCAGTTGATTGTACCGAGCGTCGATTGTCCTGATGGTCAGTGTCTGTTTGAAAATGCTGACGAGTTTGTCGATTATCTTTTCGATGTTATCGTTTATGGTAATGCTCGTTTTCCGCAGATCGAAGATTCGATGATTCGATTGACTGTCGAGAAAGTCAGGATGACAGATAATCGTTTTGGTGTTGAGCCGCTTGGAATGCTCGGTAATTATTACGGCACGAGCTTGTCGTTTATGTTGCCGAAGTTTGCTGAGCGACCCAGTGTTTGTTTGGCTGGCATGACTGGTGGTTTGACGATCGAGTCAATCAATAAGTCACATGCTCTCGCTACGTATTCTAGTAAAGCTGATCAGATCGATCATGCAGTTGAATGGCATTTAAACAAGATCAGGAAGGATATAAACAATGCGGTACGTTGAGGTTGCAGTAAGTGAATATGACGAATCGTGCGTCGGAATGCTGAAGAAGAGTGCAATTCTCAGTAGCAAGCTAGCGAATCAGCTCGACAAGAAGCGTCGTACTAACACATATGAGTGTGATATCGACGTTGCATTCGGGCAGCTTGTCGTTGTTCCGTGGGGCGAGGCTCTCCGAGTCGGTGTCGTCAAGTCAGATTCTAACATCGAGAAGGTCGACGAACTTAAGTCGCGCGGTGTTGTTTTTAAGCGCATCCAGTACGCAGTGTTTACGGAACAGCAGTCATGAATCGCAATTCAGTTTCTATCGGTCTTTGGTCTCTAGCTGTTTTCAGTGGTCTAGTGCTGATAGTGGTACTAACCATGACGATGTTTATGTCGAATCCGACTCGGCAGGTTGCTCATAGTATTAACAAGTCTTTGACTGACAAGCAGGTCGTTGTTGTAACGTATTCTCCTGCTGATACTAGCCAGTGCTCGACAAAACAGATCGACTGGTCTGCACTCGGTGACGTCAAGCATGTGAAGCTCAATGATAAGTCTGAGTATGAATCGTTCTTGAAAGATAACAACGATAATCTCGAACCGATTGACTCCGTCGATTCGATCGATAATGTAAAGTGCACGAAGGACTACGTGTTCGTACCGAGTCTTATCGACAAGTCGACAACCTCAGCTAAGAAGGTGTCGTATCCTGCTTTCCTGCGAGTTGAGCACACAAACGATAAAGCTATCGACCGTGCTCAATCAATTATCAATGATGCGCCACGCATGGATATGAAGTATTTGAGAGATCTTTTTAATGTAAAGTAAGGAGGTGACAATCATGGATCGCTTTGAAGAGCTCCAGAAGAAGGCAAGGATCTCATTTCTCCTTGATGATGACGAGTACTCTCATGTTTATCGAGGATATAAGATTGACTCAGTTGGTAATGGCGGATTTGCCAACGAGAGCGAGGTCGACGAATACTACTCGTTGATTCCATCGTTCGATATCGATTCATTTATCTCTATCTGATAGAAAGGAATGACACTCATGCTTGAGTTCAAGGACGACGATTCGTACCGCTCCGCGATTCTCCATTTCGGCTACACGAAGTCTAAGATGATCGAGGATCTATGCGAGAACATTATGACTGAGGATGTCTGCTCTGAGTTGCCTGAGATTCTCGGAGCTCGCGGCATTGAGACTACTGCTGCTCAGGTTCGTAACCAGACTGCCGTGATTGCTGGCAAGCATGCTAGCGATTTGAAGGACTTTTGTTTCAAGATCGCCGAGCAGGTCAGTAATGGAATGACTCCCGCTGCTGCGGTTATGGTACTCGAAGAGAAGCATATCTCGATTCTGAAGAATCTCGCGATCGAGTTGCAGAGGGAATACGGTGACCGTAGTCCCAAGTATCATGATGCGATGGCAGAGTACATGTCTTTGTGCATGAATCTCTCGCCGCATGAGATGATCCCCGAGTCTCGTAACCATCGAAACTCACGTTTGAATGAGCTGCTTGAAGATAAGCGTCTCACTGCATGGCGTGGTGTCTTTAAGAACGATAATTGGTCTGAAGCGGCTGTTCTCCATGAGATTGATGGTGGTCTCAGCGATGTTGTTTATGAAGCTCTTCGTCAGACTCGCGGAGACAAGGACGAGGCTCTTGATGTCGTTATGATCTGTGTGCAAGACGAGTTCTTCAATGACTACTTGCTCGGCGAACTGGAGCAGGTTGCTAAAGATCGTCTCAAGCCGAATGATGATCTCTCAGTTCTTCTCGGTACGACCCCTGAGGTTGTTAATCGAGCATTCAATCGTTTGGCGAATCGTATCGTACAGCGAGTGACGGATCTCTCTGACGAGATGCAGGCTGAAGCGCCATCAGACATCTTCTGATATCCGATTCTAGCCAGGCTGTTGCCTGGCTAGAGTTTTCTCTAGTCTCGAGACAGTATATAATAGATTTATGAACAAAATTGAAAGAGCTCGAGAGCTCGAATCGATCATTGATCGATTGAATAGTGACTATTTCGAGCGTGGTGTTCGATCTATCAGCGACGAGTCATTTGATCAGCTCTGGTTTGAGCTGAAAGAACTTTACGAAGACAAGGACGTTCAAAAGTCACTTGGTCGGTATGAGATGCCAATGGGTACTCACTCGATTAACGGTCGCAAGGTTAAGCACGTCGTTCCGGTTATCTCGCTTGACAAGATTAAGTCGAATGTTTCGTATGACGACTTCGTTCGACATGTTGAAAAGTTCTTTATGAAACGACTTGGTGATTTTATTTATTCTGTTGAAACTTTCAGTGTGCAACCTAAACTGGATGGTATGACAGTTGTGGTGTATAAGAATGTCGGTCAAGAGCCGGTTGTCGTTACTCGCGGTGGCGGCAAGGCTGGCGAAGATGTTACTCACCAGGTCAAGCCTTTGTCAGTTTGGAAGAGTTTATGCTCACTATACGATGGAGCAATTATTCGTGGTGAAGCGATTATTCCGAGTGACATATCAACAAACCGATCAATGGTCAGTGGTGTTGTTCGTTCAAAGCAGGAGAATGCTGCACTTGATGCTGGCGTTAAGATCGTGTTCTATGAGATCCTCGATGAAGTCGATCCGATGCTAACCACTCACGAAAAGCTTGAGAAGATCAAGAGTTATGGCCTTGAAGCTGTGGAGAATGACGAGTTTACGAATGCATCTGACGCTGCTGAGAAAGCATACCAGCTCTCGCATGATGATTCATTCTCTCGCGGATACAAGTACCCGCTTGATGGTGTGGTTATCAAGCCGAGTCAAACTCGTGAAGAGATCGCCGAGGGTCAGGGTCATTATAAACGTCAACTGGCGATCAAGTTTCCGCCATTATCTGCTATCACAACTCTCCGAGACATCGAGTTTCGTGAAGGCAAGAATGGTTTGCTAACGCCTGTCGCAGTGTTTGATCAAGTCGAGATTGGTGGTCGGTTGTTCTCGAAAGCATCTCTCGGCAGCTGGTCCGCAGCAGTTGATCTCGGCGTGTATCACGATTGCATGATCGAGTTGTCGATTATGAACGACGTGATTCCAAAGATCACGAGTGTGATTGACCCAGATTCGAACGAGACTGAATCGATGATGCCGAATGACTGCTACGTTAAAGGTCGTCATCTTTATCGTCATACTCCGACTGTTACAATCGATGATGTTTTGACGATGGCGAATGTGTCTCTCAGTTTGGCAGTTCCTCCGAGCGTCAGGAATAAGCTGATCGAGAACGGTGTATCGTCCTTGCACCAGCTTTTGACGATGTCTCCTGATGATTATGGTCTGACGCCAAAGAAAACTGAAGATCTCGCAGTGTCGATTGCGAATCTCAAGCGTGATGGTGCATCAGCGTCAGATGTGATCGTGTGTTATGCTCCTGCTGGTATGGGCAACACAACTGTCAGAAAGTTACGTCAAATGTCATTTGATGAAGTCATTGAGTCTCTACCAAACTCGATTAGCGATGAGTGGTTTGAAGATGCTCGCTCTGTAAGTGTACTTCTCAAGAAATGAGGTATATAATCATATCATGAGCAACGATTACAACACAATCGAAGTACTTGACGGTCTCTCTGGCGTGCGTGCAAAGCTCGCCATGTATATCGGCGGTACAGGTGTCGGTGAGGATGGTACTCCTCCGCGTGCACTGGTCCAGATGCTGCAAGAGACGATGTCAAACAGTCTTGATGAAGCAGTTTCTGGTTATGGCGACGAGATCGTTGTAACGATCCATGATGATAATTCTGTCAGTGTGCTCGACCATGGCCGCGGTATTCCCGCCGGTGATGATCTGCAAGATGCAATCAACGCTTTCACTAAGACTCACGCCTCAGGCAAGTTCTCTGCTGGAGCGTATACCACTGGCACGACCGGTATGCACGGTATCGGAATGAAGGCTGTCAACGCTGCATCTTCTCTCATGCGAGTTGAATCGATTCGTGAAGATAGTACAGCATTTCTACTCGAGTTTGAGTGTGGTGATCTTACTTTAAAGCGTTACGGTGAAGCTATCCGTGATGATCTGCTCGAAAAGATTGGTGAACACGGTACGCTTGTTACATTTACTCCTGACACCGGCCCGGTGTCAGACGAGATCACAAAGCCAGTGCTTGAAAGTAATGAATGGGATATTAATGAAGTCAAGACTCGTTGCGAGACTGCAGCGTTCTTGACGCCTGGCGTCACGATTATCCTTCATGCTCGTGGTGAAACGTCAGAGTGGTGTTATCCTGGCGGCCTTGCCGAATGGTTCGGCAAGGATCGTGCAACCGTCAGTGTGGCCGGGACGGCCAACGTCAATGGTCACGAGATCCTGGTTGATCTTGTTGTTGCCGAAGGTGATGGAACTATCACGTCATTCGCTAACGGTGTCTCTACTCGAGATGGCGGCTATCACGAAACTGGCTTGAAGGCGTCTCTGCCGACAGCATTCTCGACTTTCGCGAATCGAAAGTTTGTCAGTGCAGACGTTATGAACGCACTCGATGTTGCAGTGCATGTGAAGGTCCCAGCTGATATTATCGAGTTTGAGGGTCAGACGAAAGAGAAGCTTGGTACGTCTCGTGCTCGACAGGCTGTCGCAGACGTCGTAAAGGGCAAGTTTGTTGATGCACTGTTTGATAACGAAGCACTCGGAAAGAAGCTTGTCGAAGCGATCGAAGCTGCAAAGAGTGACCGAGAAGCAATCGCTAAGGCTCGCGATCTAGCGAAGAAGGCTCGTGAAGCTACTCGAGGTGTTGATCGTCTATCTGTATCGAGCAAGCTGAAAACTGCATCATCTCGAAACCCGGCTGAGAAGGAACTGATTATCACTGAGGGTGATTCAGCTTCCGGTATTGGCCGAGATCCTCGAACTCAGGCGATTATGCCACTCCGTGGCAAGATCAAAAACGTGTATGAAGTGTCTCTTGCCGATGCTCTGTCGAATAAGGAAGTCTCTACTCTGGTGTCTGTACTTGGTGCAGGCGTCAGTAAAGACTTTGATCCGAAGAAGTCACAATATGGCAAGGTTCTAATTGCTGCCGACGCGGACGTGGACGGCGCTCATATTAGGACGTTGCTACTCGGCATGTTCTTTAGGCTTTGCCCAGGATTAATCGACAACGGTATGCTCTACGTTGTACAGTCTCCGCTGTACAAGGCAGTGAAGTATGTGAATGGCGAGCAACACTCGATTATGATTTACTCCGAGGCTGAGATGGCTGAGCGTCGTAAAGAACTTGAAGGATACGAGATTCGACGGTTCAAGGGACTCGGTGAAATGAGCCCGGAAGAATCTCATGCTGCAATCGCAGACAAGAAGACTCGCCACTTGACTAAGATCACAGTTGAGGATGCTCGCCGAGCATCTGTTGTACTGAAGAAGCTTCTCGGTAATGATCTCGATGGACGCAAGCAGTGGCTTGCTCAGGAAGTGAGGTTCTAATGATTGACTGGATTATCAGCTTCTGGAACTCGCTAGAGTGGAAAGACATAGCAATGTATCTGGCTCCGATTGCGGGCGCAGGCTTTCTATTCTGGTTGTTTATGTCATTTATTGATGACTAAATGTACGTACTCTACTCTTTGTGGTATAGTATTCTTATCGGAGTAGATAATGACATTTGATACTCAGTTGATGACCGAGATGGCACAGTCTTTGTATCTCGAGTTCGTTTCGATCGATGAAACAGATGACGAAACGATTTATATCG